>OFRL01000056.1_pt1 | contig 59615 bp, 61 predicted proteins | sample 1543121 | NCBI WGS metagenome assembly OFRL01 (sample SAMN07774228, study PRJEB24372) | wastewater metagenome | isolation source: Lake Maggiore Cannobio | place: Italy: Cannobio | collected 2016-01
CCTGCCCACACCGCCCTGCCCACCACGGATTGCCTGCTGTTGCTGTTGCTGTTGCTGTTGTAGTTGCTGTTGTAGTTGCCCTGGCATCGGCGGGTGCCGGGTGCAACCCGGCCAGAAGCCCCCCTTACCCCCGCAACAGCACGAACGGCAGCAGCACCAGCGCCGCCGCACCGGCCATCGCCAGCAGCACCAGCACCACATACACCGGCCGGCGCCGGAACAGGCTGCCGAAGGTCTCCGCCGTCCCCTCGCGCAAGGCCTGCTCGCGCTCGGCACGAATGCGCGGCCCGCGTTCGGCCTGGTACTCCGCCATCAGCGCCTTTGCACGCGGATGATCGGTGTCCTCGCGCAGCCACAGGCCGCCGTTGGAAATGCCCCAGGGGCTGGGTTCGGTGCGATACCAGGCGATGCCGTGCTGGTCGAGCAGCGTGCAGACATCGGCGTATTCGTCGTCGCCGACATTGCGCAGATTGAGCAGGAGTTTTGCCATGCCCCCATGATACCCGGCGCCGATGCGCTACCCTTGCCGCCCTCGCCCTGCGCCCTTCCGGAGACGCCCGATGCGCCGCCTGCTGCTTCCCCTGCTGCTGTCCCTCGCCGCCGTTGGCTGCTCGACCGAACCGTCCGGCCCGCCGCCGGGTGGCACCCTGACCACATTCGAGCGCATCGATACCGTCCCGGGTACCGGCGCCGAAGCCGTTGCCGGCAACAAGGTGACCGTGCACTACACCGGCTGGATCTACGACAACCGCACCGAAACCAAGCACGGCAAGACCTTCGACAGCTCGGTCAGCCGTGGCGAACCGTTCACCTTTGCGCTCGGCGCCGGCCAGGTCATCCGCGGCTGGGATGAGGGCGTGGCCGGCATGAAGGTCGGCGGCAAGCGCACCCTGATGATCCCGCCGGACTACGGCTACGGCGACCGCCGGGTTGGCCCGATCCCGGCCGGCTCATCGCTGGTCTTCGATGTCGAGCTGCTCGATGTCAAACCGTAATACCGCAACGCCTCCACGGGTCGCTGTCATCGGCGGCGGCCCGGCCGGCCTGTTCGCCGCCGAGCGCCTGCGCGCGACCGGGCTGCAGGTGGACCTGTACGAGGCCAAGGGTTCGCCCGGCCGCAAGTTCCTGATCGCCGGCAAGGGTGGGCTCAACCTCACCCATTCCGATCCGCGGCCGCTGTTCGACAGCCGCTACCGCGAGCAGGCCTCTGCCGTGGGACGCTGGCTGGACGGCTTCGACGCGCAGGCGCTGCGCGACTGGGCTGCCGGCTTTGGCGTGGAGACCTATGTGGGCAGCTCCGGCCGCGTGTTCCCGGTCGACCGCAAGGCAGCCCCACTGCTGCGCGGCTGGGTGCGCCGCCTGAAAGAACAGGGTGTGCGCCTGCACGCCAACCACCGCTGGATCGGATGGAGCGACGACGGCGCCCTGCGATTTGAAACCGAAGACGGCGCCGTTGAAGTGCATGCCGATGCTACCGTGCTGGCCATGGGCGGCGGCAGCTGGCCGCAGCTGGGCAGCGACGGCGCCTGGGTCTCGCCACTGCAGGCACGTGGCGTGGACATCGCACCGCTGCAGTCGGCCAACTGCGGTTTCGACGTGGACTGGACGCCGTTCTTCGCCCAGCGCAATGCCGGCGCACCGTTGAAGCCGGTGGTCGCGCACTGGCTGGACCTGGCGGGACAACCGCAGTCGCTGCAGGGCGAGTGCGTGGCCAGCGAGTACGGCATCGAAGGCAGCCTGATCTACGCATTGGCCGCAGACCTGCGCGAGACCATCAACCGCGATGGCCACGCGATGCTGTGGCTGGACCTGGTACCGGGCCGCGATGAAGCACGCCTGCTGGCCGACCTGTCACGCCCGCGCAAGGGTCGCAGCTTCGGCGAGCACCTGCGCCGCCAGGCCGGCCTGGATGCAGTGAAGGCCGCGCTGGTGTTCGAGATGCTGGGCAAGGAAGCGGGCAACGACCTGCCTGCCGTGGCAGCTACGCTCAAGCGCCTGCCCCTGCGCCTGCTGCGACCCCGGCCGATGGCCGAGGTGATCAGCACCGCCGGTGGCGTGCGCCTGAATGCGCTGGATGATGGCCTGATGCTGCGGGCAGTGCCCGGCGTGTTCTGTGCCGGCGAGATGCTGGACTGGGAGGCGCCGACAGGTGGCTACCTGCTGACCGCGTGCTACGCCAGTGGCCTGCGTGCTGCGGAAGGCGTGATCGGGTGGCTGGAAGCGCGGTGACACCTGCGTTGTAGAGTCGAGCCATGCTCGACTGCTTTTGATTCAGGCGATAGAGCAGTCGAGCATGGCTCGACTCTACAAAAACCATCGAGCAAGCTCGACGCTACATCACCACGGCCGGCGCATGCTCACTGACGCCAACGCGACGCCACTGGGATGCGGATAGGTCTCCTCGCGCACGCTGATGAAGCCGTGCCGTTGATAGAACGGCACGGCGTTGAGCGAGGCCGACAGCACTACCTCACGATCACGATCGGCCATCGCCAGCAGGCGCTGCATCAGCGCCTGGCCGATGCCCTTGCCGCCGCGATCCGGATCGACGAACAACGCATCAACCTCGTTGGCATCGGTATCAAACACGCCGAACCCGAGCAGGACACCCTGCCCGTCCTCGGCCACCACGCAGCCCCCCTGCGACAACAGCCGCGCGTACTGCGACGGTGGCGGCGAGGCAGACCAGGGCGCGATGACCTCGGGAGGGTAATGGCTGCTGCAGATCTCGCGCACGCAGCGCGTACGCAGGGCCCACAGCCTGGCCACATCATCCATGGTGCCGGTCCTGAACTGCATGACGCCTCCTTGTAGGGTCGAGCTTGCTCGACTGCGTGGAAAAGCAGTCGAGCATGGCTCGACGCTACAGAATCGTTATCGCGACTTGCTGGCGCGCAGCGCCTGGATCTTCGGCGGCGGCTGGAACGAGTCGCTGCGTGCATCGGCCCAGAACGCATGGAACACCGCATGGTCGGGCACCTTGTGCAGCAGTTCGCCTGGTTCCAGGTAGCGGTACAGCGAGGCCAGCGAACGGATTTCCACCGGTGAGACGCGGCGCAGGATGTGCTCCGGCCCCAGCTCGGCCGGATCGTTCAGGCCCGCCGCACACAGCAGCTCCTTCAGGGCGTGCAGCGTGTGCTCGTGGTAGCTGTACACACGGGTGGCCTTGTCCGGTGCATCCAGATGCTTCCAGCGTGCCGGGTCCTGGGTCGCGATGCCGGTCGGGCACTTGTCGGTATGGCAGCTCAGTGATTGGATGCAGCCCAGCGCGAACATGAAGCCTCGGCCGGCATTGCACCAGTCAGCCCCCAGCGCGATGGTGCGCGCGATGTCGAACGCGCTGGTGATCTTGCCGGCCGCACCGATGCGGATGCGATCGCGCAGATCCAGGCCGACCAGGGTGTTGTGCACCAACAGCAGCGCTTCGTGCATCGGCACGCCGACATGGTCGACGAACTCCGCCGGTGCCGCACCCGTGCCACCCTCGGCGCCGTCGACCACGATGAAGTCCGGCAGCAGCCCGGTTTCCTGCATCGCCTTGGCAATGCCGAACCACTCCCATGGATGGCCGATGGCCAGCTTGAAACCGACCGGCTTGCCACCGGACAGCTCGCGCAGGCGTGCAACGAACTGCAGCAGCTCGACCGGCGTCGAGAACGCCGAGTGACGCGACGGTGACACGCAGTCCACACCCATCGGCACGCCACGCGTCACCGAGATCTCGGCGGTCACCTTCGGCGCCGGCAGCACGCCACCGTGGCCGGGCTTGGCGCCCTGCGACAGCTTGATCTCGATCATCTTGACCTGATCATGGGTGGCATTGGCAACGAAGCGTTCCTCGCTGAAACCGCCCTTCTCGTCACGGCAACCGAAGTAGCCCGAGCCGATCTCCCACACCAGGTCGCCGCCCATCTCGCGGTGGTAGGGCGAGATCGAACCTTCGCCGGTGTCGTGATAGAAGCCACCGCGGCGTGCGCCTTCGTTCAGCGCGCGGATGGCATTGGCCGACAGCGAACCGAAGCTCATCGCCGAGATGTTGAACACGCTGGCCGAATAAGGCTTGGCACAGTTCGGGCCGATCAACACACGGAAGTCATGCTTGGCGATGGCGGTCGGTGCCAGCGAATGGTTGATCCACTCGTAATCCACCGCATAGGTGCTGCGCAGGGTGCCGAACGGCACCGTGTCCATCTCGTTCTTGGCGCGCTGGTAGATCAGTGCACGCTGCTGGCGCGAGAACGGCACGTCTTCCAGGTCGCTCTGCACGAAGTACTGGCGGATCTCCGGGCCGATCGATTCCAGCCCGTAGCGGAAGTGCGCCATCACCGGATAGTTGCGGCGCAGCGTGCTGCGCTTCTGCAGCAGGTCCCAGGTCCCCAGCGCCACCATCGCGGCAGTCAGGCCGACGCCCCAATACCAGGCCGGCCAGATCGTGGCCAGCCACAGGCATATCGGGAACATCAGGATGGCGAGCAGGTAGACGATATACCGGTGCATGGCTTTCCTCGGTTGCAACTGCCCCCGAGTCTACCGCGCCACCCGCTGCCAAGGCTTACAAGCGATCGTCAACCACGTTGCGCGGCCAGGCCGATTTCACGTCGTAGACCAGGCCTCCCGGCGCCAGCAGGCCCCGGATTGCGGATTCATCCATCGCCTTGAAACGGGCGTGGGCCACTGCCAGCACCACCGCGTCATAGCACCCCGCCCCGGGATCGGCCAGCCAATCCAGGCCCTCGCCGGTCAGCGCCGCCGGGCCGACCCAGGGGTCGCTGACCTCCACCTGCGCACCGGCATCACGCAGGCGTTGCGCCAGTTCCAGCGCGCGGCTGTTGCGCAGGTCCGGGCAATCCTCCTTGAAGGTCACGCCCAGCACCAGGATGCGTGCGTCCGCCGGCGCACGGCCACGCTCGGCCAGCATCGCCAGCACCCGCGCCGCCACGTGCTCGCCGACGCGGTTGTTGACCTGTCGTGCGGTGTGGATCAGGTCCGGGTGATAGCCCACGCTCTCGGACTTGTGCAGCAGATAGTACGGGTCCACGCCGATGCAGTGGCCGCCGACCAGCCCCGGCCGGAACGGCAGGAAATTCCACTTGCTGCCGGCGGCGTCCAGTACGTCCTGGGTATCGATGCCCAGCCTGTCGAAGATCAGGGCCAGCTCGTTGACCAGCGCAATGTTGACGTCGCGCTGGATGTTCTCGACCACCTTGGCCGCTTCGGCCACCCGCATCGACGGTGCCGGGAAGGTACCGGCGGCGATGATGCGCTGGTACAGACCATCAATCACCGCAGCAACTTCCGGTGTCGAGCCGGAAGTGATCTTGCGGATGTCGGCCAGGCGCCGCTGGCGGTCGCCGGGGCTGACCCGTTCCGGGCTGTAGCCGCAATAGAAGTCTTCGTTGAAGCGCAGGCCCGAACCCTGCTCCAGCAGCGGCACGCACACTTCCTCGGTGGTACCGGGGTAGACCGTGGACTCGTAGATCACCAGGTCGCCAGCGCGAAGATGACTGGCAATCAGCCGTGTCGCCGAACGCAGGGGCTCCAGGTCGGGCTGCTCGTAAGCATCGATCGGGGTCGGCACGGTGACGATGTAGACGTTGCAGGCATCGAGCAGTGCGGGATCGCTGCCGTACTGCAGCAGCTGCGCACTGGCCAGCTCGTCGGATTCCATTTCCAGCGTGTGGTCCTGGCCGTTGCGCAGCTCGGCGATGCGACCGGCATCGATATCGAAACCCAGCGTCGGCCACTGCCGGCCAAACGCCACCGCCAACGGCAGGCCGACGTAGCCCAGGCCGATCACCGCAAACCGGGGTGCGCTGGCCGCCGCTACCGGCGCACTCATCGGCACATCCCGCGCAACGGATGCGATCGCACATACGCTGCCATGGCCTCGGCCAACACACTCATCTGCTGCACCACTCCGGAAAACCTGCGCCAGAAAGGCTACAGCCTACCGGCCCCGGCGCCCTGCCGCCAAGGCGGGCTCAGGACCCCAACGCCACCGCGGCCGGTTCCAGTTCGCCGTCTGCGCCGGTCCAGGCCTGCAGCAGGCGCTCGAATCCACCGCTGCCAAGCAGGAAGCCGGGCCACGCGGCGTCGACGATCTGTGCCAGCAGCTCCGGTTCGATCCGCCGCGTGCCCATCGACCAGCGCGGAAATGCGCGCTGCACCACGGGGGCACGGCACAACACTTTCAGCTGCCCGTGGCTGCGCGCATTGAGGATGCGCTGGAACACCGAATCGATGCCGTCCTCCGGGCCCTCGAGATACTGCAGGAAGCGCGCTCCGTCGAACATCAGCACACCGGTGACACCGGCTACACGATTGAATGCCGTGGCGTCGGCCAGCAGGCGGTCAAGATCGGTTGTCTGCAGATCGGCGCGGGCCTCACTGGCATAGGCAATCGCGTGCAGCGACATCAGGTGGCTCCCCCCCTGGGAACGATGGCAGGGACTATGACATGAATGCGATCGACAGTTAAGCACGCCGCGGCCATGATGCAATCCGGTCGCGGAACCGCAGGTGGGCTACAATCGGCGCCGCGCTGCAGGCCCGGATGGCGAAACTGGTAGACGCATCGGACTTAAAATCCGCCGACCGCAAGGTCATGCCGGTTCGATTCCGGCTCCGGGCACCACACGCACGCAGCACGTCCCGCTTTCAGATCGCCCGCGAATAACGTGGTTGCTCGTGCGCGGCACGCAGATACGGGTCGAAGCACATCGCCAGCAACCGCAGCAACGGTCGCCCGGGTTCGCTGGCACGCACCACGCCATCGCGGTATTCGGCCAGGCCGTCTTCCTGCAGCCGCTGTACCGAACGCAGGTCCTCGGCAAAGTACTGCTCGAAATCCAAGCCGTGACGCTGCCCCAGCAGCACGCCATCCACCTCGCCCTGGCACATCAGCCGCTGGATCAGTTCCGCGCGCAACTGGTCGTCGGCACTCAACGCCACGCCGCGCCAGACCGGCAGCTGGCCCTGGTCCACCGCGTCCTCCCACGACGGCAGGTCGCGCGGATTCTGGCTGTAGGTGGCACCGATGTGGCTGATCGCACTCACACCCAGGCCGAGCAGATCGGTATCGGCGTGGGTGGTATAGCCCATGAAGTTGCGATGCAGCTGGCCGGCGCGTTGTGCGCGCGACAGTTCCTCTTCCGGCAACGCAAAGTGATCCATGCCGATGTACTGGTAGCCCGCCGCGGAGAGCTTCTCCACCGCCAGGCCCAGCAGCGCCAGCTTGTCTTCCGGTGACGGCAAGCGGCTTTCGTCGATCTGCTTCTGCGCGCGGAACAGATGCGGCAGATGCGCGTAGCCGTAGACCGCCAGACGGTCCGGGCGCAGCGCCAGCACCAGCTCGAGGGTGCGACCGAAGCCTTCCAGGCTCTGTCCCGGCAACCCATAGATCAGATCGACGTTGACCGAACGCATGCCGCTGTCGCGGCAGGCGCGCAGGATGTCCAGCGTCTGCTGCACGCCCTGCACGCGGTTGATCGATTCCTGCACCTGCGGATCGAAATCCTGCACGCCCAGGCTGGCCCGGTTGAAGCCCAGCCGCGCCAGCATGGCGACGTCGCGGGTGTCGATGAAGCGCGGATCGAGTTCGATCGAGAAATCGCGCTGCGGCGAATCACTGAAATCGAAGCGCCGGCGCAATCCTTCCACCAGCGTGGTCATCGCTTCGGCATCGAGGAAGTTCGGCGTACCACCGCCCAGGTGCAGCTGGATCACTTCACGGCCGTCATCGAACTGCGGCGCCAGCAGGTCGGCCTCGGCCAGCACGCGTGAGACGTAGCTGTGGCCACGACCGCGATCACGGGTGATCACCCGGTTGCAGCCGCAGTAGAAGCAGGGGCTGGAACAGAACGGCACATGCACGTACAGCGACAGCGCACGGGCCAGCTGGTTGCTGTCGGCGATCGCCTGGCGCAGTGCCGGCGCGTCGAAGCCATCATGGAAATGCGGCGCGGTCGGGTACGAGGTGTAGCGCGGGCCCGGCCGGTCGTGCCGGCGCAGAAGATCGGGGTCGAAGGTCCAGGCCAGGCCACCAGCGGCGGGAGAGAACGTGTCCATGCCGCCAGCATCGCGCCGGGCGGCCTGCGCCGCCTTGACCCAGATCAATCCTTGGCAGGGATGCCCAGCACCGGCAGGCCGACCTGCGGCCAGCGCAGCATCTGGTAGCGCTTCCAGAAGGTGTCACCGATGCGCGCGGCCACGTCGTTGGCCAGCTCCTGCATCGGCGGGTTGTTGCATTCGGCGGTGGTGATCCGGAACAGCACCAGCCAGCGGTCGAACAGGTCCTTGTCCAGCTCGATGGCCATGTGCTTGGACATCGGCGAGCCCTTGAACCGGCGGGTGCCGCGCAGCATCGCCGACCAGAAGTCGACCAGCTGCGCCAGGTGCTCGGGCCAATCGTGGACGTGCGCGCCGAACACCGGCCCCAGCCGCTCTTCCTCGCGCACGCGCGCATAGAAGTCGTGAACCAGGCGGGTCACTTCCTGCTCGGTGCACAACTCGGGCGAGGCGACGGGGAGGACAGGCGGCGGTGTTGCGTTCATCGGGGTACCCAAAGCGTGCCGGCAGTGTGCCGCAGCCGGCCATCACCACCGTTGATCCAGATCAATGTCGGCGCAGTCCGCTGCGCCTAGGCTGGCACGCTTGCAGGAAGCATGCCCTGCGGATGCGGCGCCGACCCTGGCGAAGTATACGCGCCGCCCACTTTTCGATCCGGGACAGCATGAACAGACCTTCTCCCAACCGCCGCCAGCGGCTGATCCAGCAGTGGGGCGCCATCCTCTGGCCCAGCTTCATCGCCGCCGGCGTGGCCAGCGTGGTGTTCTTCGCCTTCGTCGATCCATTGCGCCTGCAGGCCATCAGTTTCCCGGGCACCGCAATCAGCCGCGAACTGGGTTACACGGCGGGATTCTTCATGTTCTGGTCGGTGACGGCACTGTCCAGCGCGGTCACCTGGTACCTGCAGCGGCCCATGCCGAGCGATGACGACGACGAGCTGCCGCTGGGATGAGCACGTCATGTACCCGGACTCCCCGTCCCTGGCACTGGCGCGGCACGCTCAGCGCCGCCCTGCTGGCGCTGTTCTACGCACTGCCGTGGCTGCGCTGGGAGGGCCGCCAGGCGCTGCTGCTGGACATCAACGCGCGGCGATTCGACCTGTTCGGCTGGACCCTGTGGCCCGGCGACGTCGGCGTACTGATCGGCCTGCTGGCGGTGCTGGCCGTCGGCCTGGCGCTGCTTACCCACCTCGCCGGACGCATCTGGTGCGGCCATGCCTGCCCGCAGACGCTGTGGCGGCGCGCCTTCGACTGGATCGCCCGCAGCGCGGCCCGCATGCTGCCGGCACCTGCTGTACGCCCGGTCACCCAGCTTGCCTGGGGACTGCTGTCAGTGTGGACCGGCATTACCTTCGTCGGCCTGTTCAGCCCGATCACCGGCTTGCTGGCCGCCGCGCCAAACGCTTGCTGGAGCGGCTGGGAAACGTTCTGGGTACTGTTCTATGCCGCTGCCACCTGGGGAAACGCCGGTTTCCTGCGCGAGCAGGTCTGCCGTTCGCTGTGCCCGTTCGCACGCATGCAACCACTGCTGACCGATCCGCATACGCCGCGCATGCTGTACGACGCCCGTCGCGGTGAGCCGCGCGGGCCACGTCCATCCGGGCTCGGCGGGGTGCTGGGCCGTGGCCGCGGCCTGCTCGACCCGACCACTGCGCAGGACTACGTATTCCGCGCCGCGCATCCGCTGCTGGCCGGACCGATGCCGACCTTCAGCGCCGACCGTCTGGGTGATTGCACCGATTGCGCGGCCTGCGTCATTGCCTGCCCGATGCAACTGGACATCCGCCAGGGACCGCACGCCGATTGCCTGGCCTGCGGTGCCTGCCTGGAGGCCTGCGCACAACAGCAGCACCGGGCCGGTTTCGGTCCGGCGCTGGTGCGCTACTGCAGTCCGCAGGCAATGGCCGGACAACCGAAGCGCCTGTGGCGACCCCGGACGTTGGCGCTGCTGTCCTTGCTGCTGGCGCTGCTTGCCTGCGGCGCCTGGCGCCTGCTCTGAATCAACGCGACCCGCTGGCGTGCGGCGGCACAAGCTGCGCACGCCGGACGATGCCCAGCTGTTCGATGATCAGCGCCATTTCGTTGGTGACTTCGGTACGCTCGGTCCCCTGCGGGACCAGACGGTCCAGCACCTGCTGGTAGGTATCCCAGAACGCCGGACCGCATCCGTGTTTGTGGTAACTGGCTTCCAGTTCGCGGCGTACCCGTTCAGCCAAGCCATGCATGCCGTATTCCATACGACCTCCGTTGGACTTGTTCTGCATCGTTGACGGTCTACCGACTCACTTACGTGCTACTGAAAGACTCCCAGGCTTCACGCCTGGTTGACTCCAATTAGTCATAGATTTCACGACAGGTCAATTACATGCGGCGACTTTCGTGATTGAAATTATTAATCGTTCACGAAACTACATACGGGACCCCGGGGCCCCCGGATGGGGTGAAGCCGACAGGCCGCGGGAACCATGGACCGATGCCTCCAGTAGATGGCGCCGATTGTGACCCTCAGATCGATCGATCTTGCCTATTTTGCTAAGCATACTTAGCAAATTGCGCTTAGCGTGCTAAATGCGACAAAAGGCGGCGCAAGTCAGATGGATTCGCCCGCCGACGCTTCTGTCGTGGGAAACAGGTTCGGATAGCGCTGATGCAGGATGTACTGCCGCAGGGCCGGAATCGGGAAATCCTTCGGCCATTGCGACACTGCGGAACGGCTGATGCCAAAGAAGCGGGCCAGTTCGGCATCGGTCTGGAATCCCAGCCGGGTGCGCACCTGCCGCTTGCTCCAGAATTCGGTCACGGTCGGTCCTTCTGTTAACCAGACTGATTCTTGCGACAAGGCTTCTTCGCAATCCACGCGTTAAGCTGGCTTGCATAGATGAATACTCTCGGCCAACGACTCGCGGCAGCCATGAAGAAGGCCGGGCACCCACGCCCGGCCGATCTGGCACGCGCCGCCAAATCAACGACAGCAACCATCAGCAACTGGCTCAACGACCACGTGAGCGCCTCGCACGTGAAAGCCGAACAGCTGTTCCGCATCGCCGATGCGGCCAAGCTGGACGCACGCGAGCTGCTGTACGGGGTCAGCGGGCTCGGCGTCGGTGAGCCTGGCAGTGCCTACATCCCCAGCCAGGCCCATCTGGATGTCTGGCAGGACGCCTACGAGCTGGTCAGTCACCTGGTGGCCGAGAACGGGCTGGAGATCGACCATCGCCGCCATGCAGCGTTGGATCTGCTCGCGTTCGAACTGCTGATGGATGGCTTCAGCCGCAGCAAGGTCGCCCGCGTGCTGACGACCTCGATGACGTGAATGCACCGCCGCTGGTAGCATGGACCGCGATGGGGATGGGGCTCCCCCGATAACCGCCTGAGAAGGCTGATGGCTCCTGCCAGGACGAACCCGGTGTTCGTCGACGGCAGGTCGTGCCTGCCCTCGGCGTTCGCCATTGACCCTGCGAACCCGCATTCGAGGCACGCCATGCAAACACTGAACAATTATTTCCTGGTCTTCGTCGGAGGCGGCATCGGTGCCTGCCTGCGCCATGCCTGCAACCTGATCGGCGCGCGGGTGGCCGTCGGCAGTCCCTGGCCCTGGTCGACCTTCCTGATCAACGTCAGCGGCGCCCTGCTGATGGGCGTGGTGGTCGAGGTCTTCGCGATGCGCAATGGCGCCTCGCCGCAGCTGCGCCTGCTGCTGGCCACCGGCATCCTCGGCGGCTACACCACGTTTTCCACCTATGCGCTGGAGATCGGCCTGCTGCTGCAGCGTGGCCAGCATGGGCTGGCGGCACTGTATGCCGGCGGCTCGGTGGCACTGGGCCTGGCCGGCCTGTTCGGTGGGATGAAGCTGGCCCGGCTGGTGCTCGGCTGACGCTCAGGCCGCACTGGCACGGGCCTGTCCCCGCCATTCCCGCGGCGACTGCCCGGTGTGCGCCTTGAACGCGCGCGACAGCGCCGCTTCGCTGCCGTACCCCACATCGTCGGCAATCCGCTTCAGCGGTCTGCCTTGGCGCAGTGCCTGCTGCGCCAGCCCCACCCGCCAGCCCTGCAGGTACTGGCCCGGCGTGGTGCCCATCGCCTCGCGGAAGCTGGCGGCGAACACGCTGCGTGACATGCCGGCCACTTCGGCCAGGTCTTCCAGCGTCCACGCCTGCGCCGGCACTTCATGCATCGCCACCAGCGCCAACCGCAGCCGCGGATGACCCAGCCCGGCGAACAGGCCGCCACGCATCTCGCCGCCTTCCATCAGCTGACGCAGCACCTGGATCATCACCACCTCGAACAGCCGGTTGACCATCGCCGCCCGCCCGCAACGCTGCTCGAACGCTTCTTCGAACAGCAGTTCCAGCGCCGCGTTGCCGCCATACAGATCGGCCAGCGGCAGGCAGATGAAATCAGGCAGCGCGGCGCTGATCGGATTGAGCCGACCGCCCTCGAAATGCAGGTTGGCGCAGGCCATGTCGGCGCCCTGCTGCGGGTCGGTGCTGAAGCGATGCGGCATCGGCCGCGGATACAGCAGCAGGCTCGGCACTTCGACCTGCACGGTCTGCTGCCCGTGGCTGACCTGCACCGGCCCGCGCCGCACCAGGTGCAGCTGACCCGCCTCGTCTTCGCCCTCCAGCGTGTTGATGCCGCACAGCGCACCGGCATGGAATACCGAGGCGGTCACCGCAAAACGTTCAAGCAGTATGGCGAGACGGTCGACCATGACGGGACTCCGGGTCAAGCGAGGCGAGCTCAATGCGACAGATCGTATCGGAATCGCCACCGAGATGGTCGACTGAACGCCGCCCTCTCTGCGCCCTCAAGCCTCCTGTGAATGACGGATCACCACGAAGCCCTCTTCCTGTGCAGGTGCCACGAAGTGACGGGTGATCTGCTCGAAGGCTTCGTCGCTGGGCTGGAACGGGTGCTCGCCGCGCGCGTTGCGGGCATGCAGCCGCGCCTTGCAGATGGCGTCGGCAACATCGAGAAAATGCAGCTGGTGGGCAACACCGGCCGACTCGAACAGTTCGCGGCCCCATGCACGGGCGGCCCGCGTATTGAACGGAACGTCGAGCACGACCGAAACGCCGGCCTGCAGGATCGCGCATACATGCTGCGTCAGCGCTCCGCGCAGCGCGGCCGCGCGCTGCAGGTAATCGGCAACGGAGTGGATCTGGTCGGGATACAGCGCGGCCAGCCAGGCGTCCTCGCTGATCAGCACATGACGTGGCTGCGCCGCCAGCTGCTGCGACAGGGTGGATTTGCCGGCACCGATCTTGCCGCACACCAGGTGCAGGGTCGGCGCATTGTCGGTCGATGAAAGATGATGCATCTGCGTTCTCCTCGATGGATTCCAGTACCCGGGAGAGCGCCGCATGCAACCCGCCTTCCCGGGCGGGTTGCATGGCCGTGGCGACCGCGCGCTATCCCGCCTTCCCGTGGGGAATGCGGATAATCGACGCGGTGCTGTGCAGGACCATGCCGCCAGCGTAGAGCGCAGCCTGGCCGGCGGGCAATCCCCTGCGGCAGTGCAGCGCGCGCAAGGTTTTGCGGGGATCTATGCTCGGCGCCATTCCCGCATGGAATGACCACGATGCGACCCTTGCTTCGATGCGCCCTCGCCCTCGGCCTTCTGCTGCCTGCGGCATCGCTGCTGGCCGCGCCACCCACGGCACCACGCATGCTCAGCGGCGAGCTGCAGGGCGCCCCCTGGCGGCTGGACGTGCCGGCTGACTGGAACGGCGACCTGGTGATGCTGGCGCACGGCTACGAGCCGGTGGGCGTGCCACGCACTACGCCGATGACCGCCAATGACAGCACCGCAACGCTGCTGTCCGCAGGCTACGCCGTCGCGCAGAGTGCCTACGCCAGCCAGGGCTGGGCAGTGGCCGATGCGATCACCGACATGGAGCGCCTGCGCCAGCACGCGCTGGGCGAACTCAAGCGCGTGCGCCACACCTGGCTGCTCGGATTCTCGATGGGCGGCGCGGTGACACTCGCCAGCCTCGAACGCTTCCCGCAGCACTACACCGGTGGCGTCTCGCTGTGCGGTGCCAATCTCAGTGGCGAACAGATCGCCGCAGATCTGCTGACCACGCTGGTCGCCTTCGATTACTTCTTCCCCAACGCTGCAGGCCTGCCGGCCACCGGACTGGCTTCGCATGAAGCGGCCGTGCTGCCGCAGGGAGTGCTCTATCAGGGCATCGCCGACGCGCTGCAACGGAATCCCCAGCATGCCGACGTGCTCGCCAAGCGACTGCAGGTCGCTCCGGATGCACTGGCCGGGACAATCAGCCTGCACACGCTGGTCCTGCATGAACTGGCCACGCGCAGCGGCGGCATGCCGGCCGGCAACCTTGGTGTGGTGTACAGCGGATTCGGTGACGACGCCGCGTTCAATGCCGGCGTGCAGCGCATCGCTCCCGTGCCTGCGGCACAGGCCGATGTCCGCGCGAAGCTGGCACTGAGCGGCGCGTTGAAGCGACCGCTGGTGGTCCAGTTCAACAACAACGATCCCACCATCGTGCCGCACATGCAGGCGATGTATCCGCAGATGGCCGCACAGGGCGGCGCGCGACCATTGCCGCGCGTGCTGCCGCCGGTGGGCGAAGGGCATTGTGGCTTCTCTGAAGCACAGGTTGTCGACGCCTTGAAGGCAATCCAGCGTTGAGCTCAACGTGTCGCAGCGCATCAGGGGCGCGCCATAAGGACTGCTATGGTGGCCGGGCCCATTGACGGGCACACAAAGGACTGACGTGATGATCAAGACGACCTTGAAGACCGTGATGTTCCTTGGCATGGCCGTGACCGGGCTGGCCTTCGCCGCAGGCCCCTGTGAATTCTGCAGCCAGCAGTACGAATATTGTCTGCGCGCAACTTCAGGCCCACTGGCCAAGACACCCGCAGAATGCCTGGCCCAGTACAAGATGTGCCGCGAAATGGATTGCCAGTCCTCCTGACCGGCATCCGGCCGGCTCCTGCGGGAGCCGGCTCAGCCGGCCACGCTGCCAAACGCTTACGATGCAGGAACCCGCGCAGCATCTGCCGCCTCCCCTCCCTGCTGACACAACGCATACGATGGCCTTCTTCGAACGACTGAGCGACACCCGCTACCTGCCGACCGAACACACGAGCGGCGCCTGGAACATCCGCGAACAACACATCGCACCTGCGATCGGGCTGCTGGCGCACCACCTGGAACGCGACGCCGCAGCGCGTGGGCACGGTTTTCTGATCGCGCGCCTGTCCTACGACATCCTCGGCACCATTCCGATCGAAGCGATGGAGGCCGACGTACAGGTGCTGCGCGGTGGTCGCACCATCGAACTGGTCGAAGCCACGCTGCGCCATGACGATCGCCCCGCGCTGCGCGTGCGTGCATGGCTGATGCGCCCGAACGATACGCAGGCCATCGCCGGCACGCCGATCACCGGCATTGCTCCGCCGGAATCAATGCCCGCGTGGGACCCAGGTACGGTCTGGCCAGGCGGTTTCATCAAGAGCGTGGAGATCCGCCGACACGATCAGGGGCCCGGCCGTGCCACCTACTGGGCGCGCGCGAAGCACGCGCTGCTGGACGGCGAGCCGGTCAGTCCGCTGGCCCGTGCCGCCACCCTGTTCGATCTGTCCAATGGCATGGCCGTGCGCGCCGATCCGAAGGAAGTCGCCTTCCCCAACCTCGATCTGACCGCGCACCTGTTCGGCATGCCCGAAGGCGAGTGGCTGGGCTTCGACACGTCGGTGTCGTTTGGCCACCAGGGTCTCGGCTTGACCAGCACCGTGCTGCACGATGCGCGCGGTCCGATCGGCATGCTCGGCCAGGCACTGACCGTACGCCCGTGACCCCAAAGGGCGGCGTCAGCCGCCCAGCGTACCCATGGTGAAGGTGTAGCCGGAGCTCATCAGGAATTCGCGCATGCGCATCTCCGCGCGCCGCGGTGAGGCCAGGTTGGCCGGTGCATACAGCGCGTAGACCACGCCCGCGCCTTCGATGGCTTCACGCCGCACGCCACAGTGGCGGGTCTCCGAAGCAATCACCCATCCATCCTTCAGCCGATCCGGTCCGATCGACTGGCCGTTCATCAGGCGGAACGTCAGCCAACGTACTTCCACAGAAGATTTGCTCATTGCCGGCATACCGCCAGCGTGCCGCGATCGTTCATGTCCTTGCTCGCCATTGCAGCTCCCTAAGACTTGGAACTCGACCATAGCGCCTTGCCATGTCGTGGGCGAATGAGACTGGAGGGGCCCTTATGTCGCCAGGCCGAACCGCGTCCACAGCGCTTCGCGCCCCGGCTGCGTCAGGCGCAGTTCGCGTCGACCCTCAACCCGCCGAAGCCAATCGTTCTTCACGAAGCTGTCCAGCATCGCCTCGCCGACCAGCCCGGCCAGATGCGGGCGCCGCTCGGTGCAGTCCAGGCATCCTCGGCAGTAGCGCGCAGGCTTGACCGTCACGGGAAGCCGCAGCAGCTCAGCCAGCGGCTGGCCGAGCTCCTGCAGGAACGCTGCGCCCTCCACACTCACCCGCCAATGCGCCTGGTGCGGGACCAGGTGCCCTGCCTGCAACAAGCGGTCGGTGATCGCCACCGCATGCACACCGGCCAGATGCCGGTAGCAGGAACGCGCCTGGCGCAACGCCGGCATGCTGCGTGATGCCTCAGCGGTGCAGGACGGCGTGCGGTCCGCAACGCGCAGGATGCCCTCCAGCATGTCGGCGACTTCGTGCGAGGCCAGCCGGTGATAGCGATGGCGCCCCTGCGCGACAGCGACCAGCAGGTCGCCCTCGACCAGCCTGCGCAGATGCGTGCTCGCCGTCTGCGGTGTCACCCCAGCCACGCGTGCCAGCTCCGTCGCGGTATACGCACGCCCATCCATCAACTGCAGCAGCATGGATGCGCGCGCCTGGTCGCCAACCAGGGCACCGACGCTGACAAGGGAACCGGAGGTGTGGACCATGCCCGCATTGTGGCACGCCGTTGCAGGCCGACAGTTCGATGCAGGCCGAAGCGTCGGCACCCGCTGCCACGGCACAGTGGCCACCCCGATAGTGCAAGGCCTGCCGTGAAAACCGCTCCGATTCCCCGCCGCCGCATCACCCCTTCGGTCCTGTACCCGGGCACGCCTGTGTTGCTGATGACCACGCTGAACGACGACGGCAGCAGCAACATCAGTCCGTTGTCTTCGTTCTGGGCCCTGGGCAACCGGGTAGTGCTGGGCCTCGGCGTGCAGGGTCAGGGCTATCGCAACCTGCAGCTGCGCAACGAGTGCGTACTGAACTTCCCATCCTCCGCGCAGGCCGCACAGGTCGAGGCCATCGCGCGCGCGACAGGCTGCGACCCGGTGCCCACTGCCAAACAGGCGATGGGCTACGTGCACGTCCGCGACAAGTTCGCGCTGGGGGGCTTCAGTGCGGTCGCCTCGACGCACGTCGCGCCAGAGGCGATTGCCGAGTGCCCGCTGCAGGTGGAAGTCAGCGTGATGGCGATGCACCCGCCCGGCGAGGATGACGGTCAGGGCTTCGTGATCGTCGAAGGACGGATCCGTTGCGTGCATGCGCACGAAGCGATCACCGTGGCTGGCACCCAGCACATCGATGTCGCCCACTGGAAACCGTTGATCTATCTGTTCCGCCACTACCTGAGCGTGGGTGAACCAGTCGGGCGCAACTTCCGCGCGCAGACGCCGGTCCACGATCCGGCGTAGAGCGGGTGATTCAAGGTGCCGGCGATGGTGGGTGGCTGGTCACTGAAATCCAGTACGACACCATGTCCACATAGCGGCCGTCGCGCTTTACCGCGCGCGGCTCGACGCCGGATTCGGTGAAACCCAGCGATTCATACAGCGCGCGCGCGGCGGCGTTGTCCGCCAGCACCGTGAGAGTGAGCGATTCGATGCCTTCCGCGCGCGCAGCCGCGAACGCGGCAAGGAACAGTTGACGGGCGATGCCGTGTCCACGATGGGCTGCGCCAACATGAACACTGTGGATCTCCGCCGTATGCCACCGCGCCAACCGCACCGGACGCACATAGCGCAGGAAGCCCGCCAGCATGCCGTCAACGAACGTGCCGAAGTAGCGCGTACCAGGATCGCCAAGCTGGGCGCGCATCACGTCCGCCGAGTCATCCTGCGCCTCGGCCAGCGTGGACAGGAACGCCGCAGGCGACTCGCGAAGGGCCTGCAACCGTGCTTGCCAGAGAATATCGGCGTCGTCAGCGCTGAGTTGCCGGAGAAGCATGCGACACACCTGTGAGGTTGCTGATGCACAGGTGCCCAGCCTAGCGCGGGTTCGCCTGATACGGCGTGCATGCAAGAATGAAGACGGCTCCTTCTTCACTCTCCGCCATGACTGAACTTCAGATTCCCCGCGTTGGATGCGGCGCCGTCGTCCGTGATGCCGACGGCCGCATCCTGCTGATCCAGCGCGGACGCGATCCGGAGCGCGGGCACTGGGGCCTGCCCGGCGGCAAAGTCGACTGGATGGAAACGGTGGAGGCTGCCGTGGTCCGCGAAACTCGCGAGGAGACGGCGTTGGAAGTGACGCTTCTGCGCCTGCTGTGCGTGGCCGATCATTTCGAGCCGACACTTGCGCAGCACTGGGTCGCGCCGATCTTCGAGGCTCGGGCACCTGCCGGTGCCGAGGCCTCCATCCAGGAGCCGGGTGTGCAGACAGGGCTGGGCTGGTTCGCGCTGGATGCCCTGCCCCAGCCGTTGACCCAAGCCACGGTGCAGGCGCTGGCCAAGCTGTAGCGGATATCGATCCGGACGCAGGTTAGCTGGCATCCAGACAAACAAAAAAGCCCTGACCGGAGTCAGGGCTTTTCAATTGGAGGCCTCAAGCGGAATCGAACCGCTGTAAACGGATTTGCAATCCGGTGCATAGCCACTCTGCCATGAGGCCAACGTACTGCGCGCCAGGAACGGAGCCCTGACAAGACAAAACCCCATGATGGGGCCTGTCGGAACATGGAGCGGGAAACGAGACTCGAACTCGCGACCTCAACCTTGGCAAGGTTGCGCTCTACCAACTGAGCTATTCCCGCAGATTCCGTTCGACCTGCGTCGAAGGAGCGCTATTGTGTCCAAATTCCTTCACGCCGTCAACAGTCTTCACATCATGCGGTCATGGGCGTCCGCACTGGGGTACGCTGCCCCGCCCACCCCCGTGCGCCCATGTTCCTTCGCGGCAAGCCCCTGTTGATCGCCCTGGCGCTGCATCTGCTGGTAGCGCTGCTGTACTGGGCATTGATTCCGCTGGGAATGAACTGGTATCGCGACCATTTCGGCTTCACCTCCCATCGCGACATCGGCCTGGGCATCGCCCAGTTTTATCTGTTCTGGATGTTCATTGGCGCCCAGCCGCTGATCGCGGTGCTGCGGCCACTGTTTGCCAAGCTGCTGGTCCTGACGATTCCTTTGGCGTTCGCCAGCTGGACGCTGATGCACAACCATCCGCTGCGCCTGCTGTACTTCACCGCCGGGCCCGGCCTGCTGGCACTGGCCGCAATCGTCATCTCCGCATGGTATGCATCACGCAACCGCCTCCCCGCCGCCATGGACACCGCCGATGCCTAGACGCTACGTCCGCCTGTTCTGGTTGCTGGTCGCGCTGACCTGGCTGGCGCTGATCGTCGCGCTGGTCAATGCCGGCTTCACCCCGGACTACTGGTTGCTGCACCGCCTGGAAGGCGCCGAGCTGCCCTACCCGACCAGCACTGTCATCGTGTTCGCGTTGCTGGGCACGGTTGAACTGGTCGTGGCCGCCTTGATCGTGCGGCCATGGAAACTGAAGCGACTGTGGCTGCGCCTGTTGATTGCCTTCGTGCTGCTGCTGGCGTGGTCGGTACCATGGCTGCTGTCGGCGATGCACCAACCACCGGTGCAGGGAATGCACCTGCTGTGGTTGCTGCTGTTGGACGTGGGACTGCTGCTGGCGCTGTGCGTGGTGTCGCTGGTCAGTGTCCTGGGACGCATTTCCGGCAGGAAGAAGACCCCGACTGCGGTTCCTTAAGGCGCTGGACCCGAGGGCTTCACCGCTTCATTTTCGGATCTCTTGCATGGATTGCGGCAGGCCGATGCAGGAAGGTTGAGGATCCGCCAGCGACGAACGCCTGCATCGTGCCCCTGCCCATCGCATTCCGTGCTCCCCCTTCCTTCTGGCTGCTGGCATCACTCATCTGGCTACTGCTGGTTGCCGCGCTCATCCATGCCGGCTTCAAGCCAGACTACTGGCAACTGCGTCACACCGAGTCCGGGACGCTGCCCTATCCCATCGGCTCGGTGATCACGTTCGCGCTGATCGTCCTCGTGGAAATGACAGCGCTGGGCCTGGCTGTGCAGCCATGGCGGTTCCGCCGCCTGTGGCTGCGGATCCTGATCAGCCTCATTCCATGGCTGGGGTGGAAGGTCCTATGGGGCTTGGCTGCCATACATCAATCCCCCGTGCGCGACGTCCACTCGAACTGGCTGCTCGGCATGAGCGCCCTCCTGCTGCTTGCACTGCTCGTGGTTGTGCCGGCCTCACTCTGGCCTCGCCTGCGACGCTGGCTCGGGAACTGAGGCCCGCGCCTACTTCCGGAACTCCACCCGCACATGCTGGCCGAAGCGCGCCTTGGCCTCGCCGTCGAACTCCAGCACACACTCCACCACCTTGGCCACGCCGCGCCCCGCGTCTTCGGGCAAGCGCGCCTGCGCGAACACCGGACTGATGCGCACCACGCGTGCGGGTGGCAGTGAGCCGGTGTTCTCGGCGCCATCGCTGTCCGGTACGACGGTGGCCTTCATGCCCACCTGCACGGCATCGGCATAGGCGGCGCTCAGTTCTGCGCGCACCTGCAGCGGGCGTGCCGGCAGCAGCGAGATCGCCGGCTTGCCACCCTGCACGAATGCACCGAGGCCCGGCATCTGGCCGACCACGGTGCCGGCTTCCGGCGCGCTCAGCGACATCTGCTGCAGTTTCAGTCTGGCGTGTTCCAGCTTGTGCTGGGCCATGTCGACCTGCGCACCGGCCACATCGACATCGGCGCGCACACCTGCCAGCTGCTGCTTGGCCGCATCGGCCTGCTGGTTGGACGACACGCCTTCGCTGGCGCCGGTGGACAGACGGGTGGCGTTGCGCTCCAGTTCGCGCAACTGCGCCTGGCTGCCCTTCAGGCGGTCGTTGGCCAGGGCCAGATCGGCGGTGGCCATCGCCACTTCCTGCTGCAGCAGGGCGCCATCCAGCGACAGCAGCAACTGTCCCTTCTTCACCGTGGCACCCTCCTTCACCGGCGCGGCGGTGATCGAGCCATCCACCGGCGGTGCCAGCGCGATCAAACCGCCCTCGACGTCGATGATGCCGCGCGCGACCGCAACCTTGTCGGCGGCAGCAGTGCTGGCCTTACCGGCGGATGCTTGGGCCGGCGCCTCTTTGGAACAAGCGCCGAGCAGCAATGCCGCGGACAGGGCCAGGCTGAGGGGAAGCAGGTGCGACGTCTTGGTCATGGGGCGGACTCTACAGTTTCGTTCTGGCGGCGGTCATCACGGACCATGCCGTCTTCCATGGCGATCACCCGATCGGCATGCCGGATCAGGCGCGGATCGTGGCTCACGCACAGCACGGTGGCGCCATGCGCACGTGCGTAGCGATGCAGGATGTCGATCACGCGCTGGCCATTCTCGGCATCCAGCGCACTGGTCGGTTCGTCGGCGAAGATCAGCGTCGGCGACTTGGCGAAGGCGCGCGCAACGGCCACGCGCTGCTTCTCACCACCGGACAGCTGCGCCGGTCGCATGTGGCTGCGGTGGCTGAGGCCCACCTCGTCCAATGCCTTGCGGGCCAGCGGTTCGCTTTCGCGATTGCTCATGCCGCGATAGCCCAGCGGCAGCTGCACCTGTTCCAGTGCGGTCAGTGCGGGGAACAGATTGAAGCCCTGGAACACGAAGCCGACATGGTGCAGGCGGAAGCGCTCCACTTCACTGCGCGTCATGTGGCCCACATCCTGCCCGAGTGCGTGCACGCGGCCGCCATCGGGCGCAGACAACCCAGACAGCAACGACAGCAGGGTGCTCTTGCCGCAGCCGGACGGGCCCGACACCAGCGTCAGCTCGCCGGGATAGATGTCCAGCGACAGGCCGCGCAGCACCGGCACCTGCACGTCGCCGGACATGAAACCCTTTTCAAGTGCGTCGGCCTGCAGGGTCGGGGCGACGGCGCGTATGGAAGTCATCGGCCGGTCCTCAACGCAACAGCAACGATGGATCGGAGCGGACGACACTGCGTACCGCCATGATGCTCGACAGCATGGCCATCACCGCGACCAGTGCAACGCAACCGATGATCACCATCGGTGTCAGCTGCACCGGCACGCGCTGGGTCTGTGCGATCAACAGCACGACGGTACTGAACGCCGCCGCCAGCAACATGCCCACGCCGCCGATCAGCAGCGCCTGCTCGAACACCACCCGCGCCAGCGCATAGCGCCCGGCACCGAGTGCATTGAGCGTGGCGTACTCGCGCACCGAACCGGCCACCACCGAAGCAAACGACTGGTTGGTGATCACCGCGCCGACGAAGCAGACGATGACGGCCATGAACAACACTGCGATGCCGGCACCGGTATCGAACAGCCAGTATTGCTGCGAGCGGCTGGCGAACTCCGGTGCGGTCCAGAACTCGACCGGCGTGGCCTGCCCCATCGACGTGGCCAGGCGGTCGCGCACACGGTCGGCCAGGTCCGGCGAACGCAGGCCCGCCACGAAATAGGTACTGCCCTCGTGCGGATCGGTACTCGCGATGGCGCGCGCGGTATCCAGCGAGGCCAGCACGTTGACGCCACCAAGGCCACGCAGGCCCGGTTGTGCCGCGACCACGCGCACTGCCTTGCCATTGATCCACGCACGGTTGTTCTGCAGGTCCACGCCCAGCGTATCCAGATCGGCGCTATCGACGATCACCGCACCGGGTTCGCGCAGCTGCGCGCGCAGGTCGGCGGGCAGGATGCGCGCGAACATCATCGCGTCGCCTTGGGTGGAGATGCCGGACAGATACACAGAAACGTTACCGGTACCCTGCGCGCTGGAGCGCCATTCGCCATCGACCCACTCGTAGGGTTCGACGCGGGTGACATCCGGATCCATGCGCAGGTGGCTTTCCACATCGGCGCTGATCGCATGGCCGTAGTTGACACTCTGGGTGCCGGGGAAACCGGCCCAGATATCGGCCGACGATGCCTTCACGTAGATCGCGGCGGTACCGAAGATGCCCAGCACCAGCGCCGCCTGCACGATCAACAGCACGCCAGCGAAACACATCGCCAGCACTACCGGCAGGAACCGGCGCCACTCATAGGCCAGGGTCTTGCGGGCCAGCGCGATCATTGCTGTTCGCCCTCGCCCTCAGCCGGCAGCGGTGCACCGCCAAGCGCGCGGTACAGCGAAGCAAACGCGAGCACGCGTGCGCCCTGCGCACCGATCAGATCAGCCTGCGAGGCGAGCGCGGCACGCTGCGTATCCAGTCCATCGAACTCGCTGGACAGGCCCAGCTGCACCTGCCGCGCTTGGCGCTTGACCTGCTGGCCGGCGGCATCATTGGCCGCACGCAGCGACTGGATGCTGCTGTCCTGGCGCGCCAGGCTGCCCAGCGCGCCCTCCACTTCGCTCACGCCTTCCAGTACCGCCTTGCGGTAACCGAGCAGTGCAGCATCCAGCTGCTTTTCATCGGCATTGAAGCGCGCACGACGCTGGCCCCAATCCCACAGCGGGATATCGACGTACGGGCCGATCGACGGACTGGAATCGGAGTTGGAGCGGGCGTTCTGGGTGAGGTTGTAGGCGTACAGGATCGAGCCACCAAGACTGACCCGCGGATACATCGCGGCACGTGCGGAGCCCTTGCTCGCCGCGGCCTGCATCACGTCTGATTCGGCCAGCAGAATCTGCGGGCGGTGGCGCAGCAGATCGGCCGGCACCTGCTGCAGCGAGAACGCGCCCAGCTTCGGCGGCGTGCGATAGCTGCGCCAGGCCGGGTCCGGGCCATCACGGCCCAGCAGCAGGGCCAGCGCGCGGGCAGCGTTGTCCGCATTCTCGCGGGCCTGCGCCGTCGCCGCGCGGGTCGCTGCCTGGCGTGCACGCAGACGATCAAGTTCGCCGGGCTCATCCAGGCGCAGACGCTGGCGGATCAGCGCCAGTTGTTCGCCGCGATCATCCACCGCCTGCTGACGGGCCAGCAGGTCCTGCTGGGCCTGTGCAACGGTCAGGTCCAGATAGCTGCGCACCACGTCGGCAATCACCGCCACCTGCGCGGCATTGCGCAGCGCCTCGGCATTGCCGGCCGAAGCCTGCGCGCTCAACTGCGCGCTCTCGGCGGCACCGAACAGGCCCAGGTCCCAGATCGCTTCGATGCCGGCATGGAAGTAGGTATCGACGGCGGCGGCGTCCTGCACCTGCTTGGCGCTGGCCGAGATTTCCGGCAGGAAACGCGAGTCGGAAGTGCCGGCGACGATCCGAACGGCCTGCAGGCGCAGCGTAGCCTGCTGCAGGTCCAGATTGCCGGCGATGGCCTGGTCGACCAGGCCATCCAGTGCCGGGTCGGACAGCACTTTCCACCACTGTCTGGCATCCACTGCCACGCCCTGGCCCTGCGGCACCTGGGTCCAGGTGCTGGGCGTGCGGTCAGGCAGGTCCGGAACAGGCACCGACATGCAACCGGCCAGGGCCAGGCTTGCCAACAACGCACCAGGGCGCAGCACTGCATGCAGGGAGAGTCCGTGCCCGGCCTTGGGCACTGCCACTGAAGTGATACGCCTGACCACCAGCCCGCCAACGTGTAGAAGGAGCATGAAGGCTACCGTGCGATTGTGGAGCGAACATGGAGAATTGGTCCGAAAAAGGTCACAACAGGCGTGCGGTTCAGGCAATGCCGCCCCAGCCTTTCACCACGCTTTCAGCGCGTTCTCGACACGGAACACTGGACGGCTTTCATGGCGTATTGCACATTGCGGCACTGCCTTGCTTCGATGCTGCCTTCGCGTGAAACGTCCCCGCCGCTGGCTACTGATTGGCTCGATCACGACAGTGATTGTCGGCGTGATCGTGCTCGTCCTGACCACCCCACTGATCTCGAACGCCATGCTGCTACTGATGGAGCGCAGCAACTTCATCCCCGGTGAATCTTCGATCTTCACGTTCGAGCCATATGCCATCAACCAGGGATCGTCGAACTACTGGCTGTACGGAAAGGACCGGACCTACTACTACCACTTCACCTACGAAGACGACGTTCCCTACGTCTACATCCGGCGGGACAACCGCTGCCCCGGTTTCGACCGGCAGGATGCCCTAACCTGGTGCAGCGCCCTGCCCGGCAAGGCACGCTAGCGCGGCGGTGGTGCAACCGGTGTGACAAACGAAAAACGCCCCCTTTCGGGAGCGTTTTCTTGAATCTGGAGCGGGAAACGAGACTCGAACTCGCGACCTCAACCTTGGCAAGGTTGCGCTCTACCAACTGAGCTATTCCCGCAGATTCCGTTCGACCTGCGTCGAAGGAGCGCTATTGTGTCGATATTGCTGCACGGCGTCAACAGGAATTTTCACGTGCATTGTGGGGCGGCGTTCAGGCCCCCAGGACCGATACCTCAGGTTCGCAGGCCACGGCGATGGAAGTAGACCTGCTCGGCAATGCGCCGCGTGGTCGCCGTGTGCAGCAGTGCGTTGAGCGGCCAGTCGGCCTGCAGATGATCCATCGCCCAGCGCAGCAGGCGCTTGCCATGGAATGCCGGCGCCACCTGCCGCGCCACCCGTTCCGCTTCCGGCCCTTGCCCACGTAGATGGCGGGCAATCGCCTCGCCGACCGCCCAACCGTGCCGCCACGAGGAATGGATGCCTCCGGCGGACAGTGGTGAGACGATGCCCGCCGCGTCGCCGGTCAGGATCACGCGTTGGCCGGTGAACGGCCCATCCGGCCGGCCGCAGGGCACCAGCCCTGCGCGGGTGGCCGAGGGACGCGCCGAAGGCGGAATGCCGACCACATCGCGCACGTGCTCAAGGAAGCCATCAATATCAGGCGGGCGTACCTGATTCGGGTCATGGCGCAGCGCCAAGCCGACCTGCAGCCCGGTCGGGTTCTGTGCGACCCAGCCGATGTAACCCGGTGCAAAGCGCTTGCTGACGAAGCAATGGAGTGCGTCGCCCTGCGGCAACTGGAGGCCGGCGAACTCACGTTCGATGCCGTAGAGGTTGTCAGGCACCTTGCCGAGCCCGGTGCGCTGGGCAACGCGTGAGCGTGCACCATCGGCACCGACCAGGTAGGCGCACCGCCCTGCCCCTTCCACCTGCCAGCCGTCACCACTGCGATGGGCGTCGGTGAAGGACTGCTGCAGGCGAAGGTCGACACCGTTCGCGCGCAGCTCGCTGGCTAGCCAGCGCATCAGGTTCGGCGTATCGGTGGTGAGGAAGTAATAGCCCGGCGCGGCCAACAACACGCTGCGCAGGTTCGGCGCATACAGCCGCACATTGGCAACGCGTTGCACCAGGTATTCGGGCATGCGCCCCAGCCAGGTCTGCTCCATCGCTTCCTTCACCACGATGCCGGTGGTGTGCAGGCGTTCGCCGGGATCTGCCTTGCGCTCCAGCACGCAGACGCGCAGGCCGTATTGGGAAGCGGCCAGCGCGCAGGCGGCACCGGCGAAACTGGCACCGACGATGACCACGTCGTGATCGTAGGCGGAGGATTGATGAGGCATCGCGGCGTCACCCTTGGAACGAAGGATGCAGCATCCAACCTTCATGTGGTGGGGCGATGGGGCGACGGTGAAGTGGCAATGAAGCGCGTTGGACGCAAACGAAAAACGCCCCCTTTCGGGAGCGTTTTTCTTGAATCTGGAGCGGGAAACGAGACTCGAACTCGCGACCTCAACCTTGGCAAGGTTGCGCTCTACCAACTGAGCTATTCCCGCTTGGGAGGCGAAATTTTACCTATTCCAAGGATGGCGTCAAGCGCTTTTTTAGGGTCTGCGAGGCACCTTGCATTGCGTATCCACGCATGGCGTGGATCTACTATGGCATCCCCGCAAACCGATGGATCCGCATCATCCGTGGATGCGGCATTTCCAGTTGATCCACGCCATGCGTGGATGGGGCATCACCGTAGATCCGTCCAGCGTGTCGAGTAGATCCACGCCATGCGTGGATAAACGCACCGATGGGGTCAGAGCCCTTTCCTGCGGAAAGGGATCCGACCCCGGGGCTCAGTTGCCCAGCTTCTTCTGCCGCGCACGCTCGCGCGCCGCGCGCTCGTCGTCGCGCAGGCTCGGCCAGGCGGCGTGCAGGTACTGCAGGCCCGACCACAGGGTCAGCACCGCGGCGATCGCCAGGGTCCAGTCGCCGATGTGGAACACCGGCCAGCCCATCCAGATGTCTTCCACCGGCACGTTCGGGGCCACCGAGTACAACAGGCACAGCAGTGCGACCATCTGCGCGGTGGTCTTGACCTTGCCGATCATCGCCACGCGCACCTTGGCGCGCTGGCCCAGCTCGGCCATCCATTCGCGCAGCGCCGATACCGCAATTTCACGGCCGACGATGACTGCCGCCCAGAATGCCATCCACGGCGTCGGGTGACCCTGCACGATCAGGAACAGCGCCACCGCCACCATCAGCTTGTCCGCGACCGGGTCGAGGAAGGCGCCGAAGGCCGATTCCAGCTGGTAACGGCGTGCGATCCAGCCATCGAGCCAGTCAGTGATCGCGGCCAGGCCGAAGATCGCCGCCGAAGCGAAGTTGGTCCAGGTGTAGGGCAGGTAGAACACCAGCACCAGCACCGGGATCATCACGATCCGCAACAAGGTCAGCCAGGTGGGCAGGGTCAACTTCATGCTTGCGTGCTTCTCTCTCTACTCGGCCGGATCAGGCGTGGCCAACCCGTGCAGGTTAGCGTAGATACGTGCCGCGAGGGCGTCATTGATGCCTTCCACCTTGGCGATTTCCGCTTCACCAGCGGCTTTCAGGCCGACCAGACCGCCGAAATGCTTGAGCAGGCTGGCGCGGCGGCGCGGCCCGATACCAGGGATGTCCTCCAGCTTGCTGGTCATCCGCGCCTTCTGGCGGCGGCCGCGGTGGCCGGTGATGGCGAAGCGGTGCGCCTCATCGCGCACCTGCTGGATGAACTGCAGTGCCGGATTGGCCGCGCCCGGGCGCAGCTCGCGGCCATCAGGCATCACCAGCGCTTCGTGGCCGGCGCGGCGTTCCACGCCCTTGGCCACGCCCACCAGCAACACGCCTTCCACGCCCAGGTCGGCCAGCGCGGCCTGGGCCTGGGCCAACTGGCCGGCGCCGCCGTCGATCAGCAGCACGTCCGGCAGCACGCCCTGCTCTTCCACCGCACGGCGGAAACGGCGGTCGATGGCCTGGCGCATGGCGGCGTAGTCGTCGCCCGGCTCGATGCCGCTGATGTTGAAGCGGCGGTACTGCGCGCGCACCGGACCGGCGGCGTCGAACACCACGCATGAGGCCACGGTGGCCTCACCCATGGTGTGGCTGATATCGAAACATTCAACACGCTTGACCGGCTCGGCCAGGCCCAGCATGTCGCGCAGTGCATCGCTGCGCGCGTGCTGCGCGTTGCGGCTGTTGAGTTCGGTCGCCAGGGTCAGCTGCGCGTTGCGGCTGGCCAGCTCCACGTAGCCGGCACGCTCGCCGCGCACGTTCCACTTCAGCTGTACCTTGCGCTCGGCCGAGGCCGACAGCGCGGCCACCAGCAGGTCGGCATCGGGAATCTCGCGGTCCACCAGGATCTCGCGCGGCGGCTCGAATTCGATGTAGTACTGCGAGACGAACGCGGCCAGCACTTCCTCCGGGCTTTCTTCACCGTTGGTGCGTGGGAAGAACGGGCGGGTACCGAGGTTGCGGCCATCGCGGAAAGCCAGCAGCAGCACGCAGGCCTGCGAACCCTGCATGGCCACCGCCAGCACGTCCAGATCGGCGGCACGGCCATCCACGTACTGGCGGGTCTGCATGCTGCGCAGCGAGGAGATCAGGTCGCGCAGGCGCGCGGCCTGCTCGAACTCCAGTGCCTCGCTGGCGGCCTGCATCTGCTCGCCCAGTTCGCGGGTCAGCTCGTCGCTCTTGCCTTCCAGGAACAGCGCGGCGCGGCGCACCGATTCGGCGTAGTCCGGCGCCGGCACCAGCTCCACGCAGGGCGCGCTGCAGCGACCGATCTGGTACTGCAGGCACGGCCGCGAGCGGTTGCGGAACACGCTGTCCTCGCAGCTGCGCAGCTTGAACAGCTTGTGCATCAGGTTCAGCGTTTCACGCACCGCGGTGACGCCGGGATACGGCCCGAAATAGCGGCCAGGAATGGCGCGCGGGCCGCGATGCAGCGCGATGCGCGGCCAGTCCTCGCGGGTCAGCAGCACATGCGGATAGGTCTTGTCGTCGCGCAGCGAGACGTTGTAGCGCGGCGACAGCGACTTGATCAGCTGGTTTTCCAGCAGCAGCGCCTCGGCTTCCGAGCGCGTCACGGTCACGTCCATGCGCGCGATCTGCGAGATCATCGACATGATCCGCGCGTTCTTCGGGCTGCCGTTGAAATAGCTGCCGACACGGTTGCGCAGCGCGCGCGCCTTGCCCACGTACAGCAACGTGTCGTCGGCGGCGTACATGCGGTACACGCCAGGGGCGGTACTGAGCTGGGCCGCGAAGGCCTTGCCGTCGAAGGCCGGGGCGGGAACGTCTGTCATTCGCTGATCGGGACTTCGCTGAGCACGCCGCTGTCCGGGTCGAATCGCAGCACGGCATGGGCGTCGGTCTCGGCAATCCACACCGCACCGGCGCCTACCGCCAACCCCGCCGGGCCATGCAGGCGTCGTGGCAACGGCTGGGTGGTCAGTTCGCCACCGCCCAGGCGCAGCGTGCGCAGGTGGCCGTTGCCGGTATCGGCAATCCACAACAGCGGCGCATCCGGGCTCAGCGCGATGGCCTGTGGGAACTGCAGGCTGGCGTCCGAACGCGGACCGTCTTCGCTGCCGAAGCGCCAGGGCCCCTGCCCGACCAGGGTCTGCACCAGGTCGCCACGCAGCTGCAGTGCACGGATCGAGGATCCCAATGCGTCGGCGACGTACAGCACCTGCTGCACCACGGCCAGCGCAGTCGGCTGGGCAAAGGCAGCCAGATGCCCGCTGCCATCACGCTCGTCGATGGAACCACTGCCGGCGCGCCATTGCAGGCTGCGCTGGCCCAGGTGGTAGCTCCAGATGCGGTTGTCGCCGGCCATGGCGATGTGCAGCTGGTTGTCGGCAATGGCCAGGCCGACAGGATGGTCCAGCGCAACCTGCCGCGCCTGCGCGACCGGGCCTTCCACCGGCGCACCGGGACGGCCGTTGCCGCACAGCGTGTCGACGATGCCGGTCAGCAGGTTGATGCGGCGCACCGCGTGGTTGCCGGTGTCGGCGACGTACAGCGAATCGCGCTCCAGCACCAGCGACTGCGGGCGGTGGAACGCGGCTTCGGCGAGGTTGCCGTCCATGAAATCGGCGGTGCCCAGCCCGAACTGGCGAAGGATGCGGCCACCATGGCTGCATTCGAGGATGCGGTGATGGCCGCTGTCGGCGATGTACAGGCGTTCGGTACTGACTGCCAGGCCGAGCGGGAAGCGCAGCGCCTGGCGGGGTTCCGGGTGCAGTTCGCTGCCGCCACGCGGCGGCGCCGACGGTGCGCCTTCGCACAGCGCGTTCAAGGCACGCTCCAGCTCACCGGGTGCACCCTGCCCGACCAGCCGTTGCTGTTCGCGGCCCTGCGCATCCAGCAGCACCAGGGTCGGCCAGGCGGTGATGCCGAAGCGGCGCCAGCCATCCCAGTCGGCATCAAGCAGCACCGGCATCGTCAGGCCCTGGCGACGCAGCAGCTTCAATGCGGCGCCGGCCTCGCGTTCGAAATCGAAGCGCGGCACCTGCAGCACCAGCGGCTGCAGCTTGCCGGGGTGGCGCGACAGCCATTGGCCGAACTCGGCCAGGCGTTGCGCGCTCCAGGCGGAGGCGGCGTTGACAAACAACAGCGCCACCGGCCGACCGCGCAGTTCGGTCAGGGTGCAGGGGGTGGCGTTGAGCCAGGTGGCGAACTCGGGCAGGTCCGGGACGGGCTGGACGTTCATGGCCCGATTATGCCGGAGTCGGCGTCATGCAACAGTCGTGCCACGGCACGTTTTGCAGCATCGTCGACCAATGTCCAGACCTGTTCGAAATGCTCACTGCCGCCGGTATACGGGTCCGGGATCGCACCCCTGCCCTGCCCGCCGGACCACGGCAGGTACAGCGCCAGGCGTTCGCGCTGGGCGGGTGTGGCCAGGCGACCCGCATCGCGCAGGTTGGCCTCATCGGCGCACAGGATCCAGTCGAAGCGGTCGAAATCCGCGACCTGCAGCTGGCGCGCGCGCAGGCCGCCGATGTCCACGCCATGCCCGGCCGCGCAGGCGATCGCTCGCCGGTCCGGTGGCTCGCCCACATGCCAGTCGCCGGTGCCGGCCGAATCGACCTGCACCCGACCAGCCAGCGGCGAAGCGTCCAGGCGCGCGCGCAGCGCACCTTCGGCCATCGGCGAACGGCAGATGTTGCCGAGGCAGACGACCAGCAGCTTCATCGGGCAGCCAGCGTCTGCAGCAATGCTTCGGCGCGTTCCAGGTCCTCGGGCGTGTCGATGCCCGGCGGGAATGGTTCGGGCGAGATCGCCACGCTGATCGGGAAACCCGCTTCCAGCACGCGCAGCTGTTCCAGCGATTCGATCTGCTCCAGCTGGCCCGGCGGCATCGCCGCGAACTGCTGCAGGAAACCGGCGCGATAGCCGTAGATGCCGATGTGGCGCAGCCAGTTGTGACCGGCCGGCAGCGTGTCACGGCTGCGGGCAAAGCCATCGCGGTGCCAGGCGATCGGGGCGCGGCTGAAGTACATCGCCTCGTTGCGCACGTTGCGCACCAGCTTCACCACGTTCGGGTCGAACAGGGTATGCGCGTCTTCGACGGTCGTGGCGAGGGTCGACATCGGCGCATTGCCTTCAACCAGTGCCTGGGCCACCGCGCGGATACCCGCAGCCGGCGCGAACGGCTCGTCGCCCTGCAGGTTGACCACGACAGTGTCATCGGCCCAGCCGGCGATGCGCGCGCACTCGGCCAGGCGGTCGGTACCGGAGGCATGCGAGGTGGCGGTCATCGCCACCTTCACTTCGGCCAGGCCGGACAGTGCGTCGGCAATGCGTTGATCGTCGGTGGCGACCCAGACCTCGCCGGCACCGGCCTGCAGCGCGCGACGCGCCACGTGCAGCACCAGCGGCTCACCGCCCAGCGGGCGCAGCGGCTTGCCCGGCAGCCGCGAGGCGGCATAGCGGGCCGGGATGGCGACGACGAATTCGGTCATGGGGCGGTACTCGGCAGGCTCGTTACAACGGGAATGCGGCCGGCAGCGCATGAATGCAAGCGCCGCCGCGCCACTCAGTTCGGTCGCAGCTTGTCCAGGCGGTCGGTCAGCGCCACCCAGAATGCGGCAGGCAGCTCGGCGCGCAGCGGGACCGCGTAGTGCCAGTCATTGCCGAACGCGCGGCATTTCACCGCGTCCTTTTCAGTCATCAGCACCGGCAGCTGGCTGCCAAAGGACAGGTCCTGCGGCTGATAGGCCTGATGGTCAGCGAAGGCGTGCGGCACGACACCGATGCCACGCGCGCGCAGCATGTCGAAGAAGCGCTGCGGGTGGGCGATGCCGGCCACGGCGTGCACACGCTGGCCCTTGAAATACGACAGCGGACGGGCACGGCCACCGGCCAGCGGTTGTGCGCTGTCGATGTGCAGGGCCATCGGCCACTGGCCGAAGCCGCAGGCCTGTGCTGCAGTCTCCTCATCGGCCTGGCCGAGGTTGACCACGCGGAAATCGCACTCGCTGGCGCGGCTGACCGGCTCACGCAGTGGCCCGGCCGGAATCATCCGGCCATTGCCGTAGCGGCGCTGCGCATCGACCACCTCGATCTCGATGTCGCGTGCCAGCCGGTAGTGCTGCAGGCCGTCGTCGCAGACGATCACATCGCAGCCGGCCTCGATCAGCGCCTTGCCGGCTGCAACACGATCACTGTCCACGCGCACCGGCACGCCGGTCTTCCAGGCAATCAGCACCGGCTCGTCGCCACCCTTGACGGTCGGCGTATCGGCCTTGACCCACAGCGGCTTGTTGGCATCTTCGCGGCCGTAGCCACGACTGGCCACGCCCGGCTTCCAACCGGCGGCACGCAGGCGCTCCACCAGCGCAATGGTCAGCGGCGTCTTGCCAGTCCCACCGGCGGTGATGTTGCCAACCACGATGACCGGCACCGGCAGCGTGTAGCGCTTGCGCCAGCCACGCCGATAGGCGCGCCGGCGCAGCGCGGTGACGCCGGCATACAGCGGCGCCAGCAGGCGCATCGCCCACGGAACCGGGGTGCCGTCGTACCAGTACGGCGGGGTCTGGGTACCCTTGCCGGCCATCAGTCCTGCCTTTCGCGGAACTGCATGCTGTGCAGATGCTGGTACAGGCCACCCATGGTGAGCAGCTCTTTGTGGGTACCGCGCTCGACGATGCGACCGTGGTCCATCACCAGCACCTGGTCTGCATGCTCGATGGTCGACAGGCGATGCGCGATGACCAGCGTGGTGCGCTCGGGCATCAATCGCTGCAGCGCGTCCTGCACCAGGCGCTCCGATTCGTTGTCCAGCGCTGCGGTGGCTTCATCGAGGATCAGGATCGGCGCGTCGCGCAGGATCGCACGGGCGATCGCCAGGCGCTGGCGCTGGCCACCGGACAGCAGCGCGCCGTTCTCGCCCACCGGGGTCTGCAGCTGCTGCGGCATGCGTGCGATGAACTCCCAGGCATTCGCGGCTTCAGCTGCCGCTCGGATCTGTTCATCCGTCGCGTCCATGCCATAGGCGATGTTGGCGCCGATGGTGTCGTCGAACAACATGACCTTCTGCCCGACCATCGCCACCTGGCGACGCAGGTCGGCCAGCGGATAGTCGTCCAGTGCCACCCCGTCGAGGGTGATACGCCCGCCGCTGGGTTCGTAGAAGCGCGGCACCAGCCGGATCAGGCTGGTCTTGCCGCTGCCGGATCGACCAACGATGGCGGTGACCGTACCCGGCTTGGCCACGAAGCTGATGTCGTCCAGGGCGATGCCACTGTCTTCGCGGTAACGCAGCATGACGTGCTCGAAGGCCAGTTCGCCACGCACGCGCTGCACCGTGTTGCGGCCTTCGTCGCGCTCGACCGGCATGTCGAGGATGTCGAACAGGCGCTCGGCGGCGGACACACCGCGGGAGATTGAGGACTGCACGCTGGTCAGGCGGCGCAGCGACGGGATGATCGCCGTCATCGAGATCATCAGGCCCATGAACTGGCCGGCATTGAGGCGCCCTGCCAGTGCTTCGCGGGTCGACACCCAGACGATCACCGCCAGCGCCAGCGCAGCCAGGAACTGGACCACGCTGGAGGCACCGGCACGGGTGATTTCCACCTTCATGTTCAGCGCCAGCATGCGGTTGGCCAGGCGCGAGTAGCGCGACATCTCATGCTGCTGGGTGCCGTGCACCTTCACTTCCTGCTGGGCCGCCAGTGACTGCTCGGCGGTCTGCGCCATCGTGCCCATGCCGTCCTGGATACCGCGGCTGATGCGCCGGTAGCGCTTGCCCACGTAAGACACGATCACGCCGATCATCGGCACCACCACCAGCATGGCCACGGTCACCTTGACGCTCATCTGCAGCATCACCGCCAGCATGGCGATGATGGTCAGGGTGTCGGCAACCACGGTCTTGAGCGCATCGGCGCTGGCCTGGGTGACCTGCTCGGTATCGAAGTTGAGGCGACTGACCATCACCGGCGTCGATTCGGTATCGAAATGCGAGGACGGCAGGTGCAGGTACTTGGCCAGCACCTGTTCACGCAGGTCGCGCACCACGCTGCGACCGGTCTTGGCCAGCGCGTAGTCGCTCACCCAGGTGGCGGCGCTGCGCATCAGGAACAGGCCAAGGATGGTCAGCGGCAGGATCACCGCCATTTTCGGTTCGGGATTGACGAAGCCACGGTTGACCAGCGGCTCCATCAGCTTGGTGAAGTGGTAGCCGGCTACCGACTCCACCGCCATGGCGATGACGGCGGCGACCATCATGCCCCAGTAGGCACGGGTGTATCCCAGCAGACGTTTGTAGATCGGCCACACCGGCGCGTGTTTGGAACTCATGGACGCACCTCGGGTGCTGTTGCAATGGCAATACGGCGGAAGCCGAGCTGACCAAGCGCATCCTGCGCGGTCACCACGGCCTGGTAGGGAGTGCGTGCATCGGCGCGTAACAGCACCGGCTGCGTGCGGTCGCTGCCGGCCACGGCCGCGATGGTCTGCTTGACCGACTCGACGTCGCTGCGCAGCACTTCCTGATCATTGATGAAGTAGCGGCCTTCGGCGTTGATCAGCACGCTCAACGAGCGCGGCGGCTCATTGGTCTGCTGCTGGCTGGCGGTCGGCAGCTGCACCTGCAGCGTCGAGCGCGCATCGAAGGTGGTGGTGACCACGAAGAAGATGATCAGCACCAGGATGACATCGATCAGCGGAACCAGATCGATATGCGGCTCATCCTGGGATCGGTCGTTGCCGATACGCATCGATCAGGCCTTCGCCGTAGCGGCGCTGGCCGAACGCGCGGACGGCGTCGGGTTCATGACACCGGGGCGGCCATCGAGCGTATCCAGCAGGGCGCTGGCTTCCTGCTCCATCTCCACCACGTAGCCATGGATGCGGCCCTTGAAGTAGCGGTGGAACATCAGTGCTGGAATGGCGACGATCATGCCGGTGGCGGTGCACACCAGCGCCTTGCCGATACCACCGGCCAGCTGGTTCACATCACCCACGCCATGGTCGAGGATGCCCAGGAACATCTGGATCATGCCGATCACCGTGCCCAGCAGGCCCAGCAGCGGCCCGGCCGATGCGATGGTGCCCAGCGCGTTGAGGAAACGCTCCATGCGGTGCACCAGGTGGCGGCCGGTGTCTTCGATGCGCTCGCGGATCTGGTCGCGCGGGCGGTTGCGTGCTTCCAGCGCGGCGGCCAGCAGCGCGCCCAGCGGCGAGTTCGCCCGCAGGGTCTGCAGGTGGGCCGGGTCGAGCTTGCCGCGTGCCGCCCAGTTGCGCACTTCCTGGCCGAGGCCGGGCGGCAGCACTTCAGTACGTCGCAGGGACCAGAAACGCTCCAGGATGATCGCCAAAGCCAGTACGCCCAACAGCAGCAGCGGCACCATCGGCCAGCCACCGGCCTTGACCAGTTCCCACACGTTTCAACCCTCCGGCCCAACGGCCGCTTGTTCGATCGGCGATAGGATAGCAGCCGACCGCGCCCGCCCAGCGGCATCCCACCACCGGGATGCGTGGATACGCTGTTCACGCAGCTGCAGCCCTTGTGCGCCAAGCCATATGCGGATCGCCCCGGAATCAGCCGTGGCCAGCACTTCCGCCCCTTGCGCCTGCCAGCGCTGGACCACGTCCTGGCGTGGATGGCCGAAGCGGTTGCGGTGCCCGGCCGAGACCACCGCCAGCCGTGGCGCCACGGCGGCCACCCACGGCGCGCTGGAGCTGCCGCCACTGCCATGGTGCGGCACCAGCACCACATCCGCCTTCAGCGCTGCCGGAGACGCCTGCAGCAGCGCCTGCTCGGCCGGGCGGCCGATATCACCAGGCAGCAGGACCACGCCGTGACGGCTGGCGACGCGCAGCACGCAACTGTCCTCGTTCTCGGCCTGGCGGCTGCCCGGTGCCGGGTGCAGGACCTGGAATTCAACGCCGTCCCACTGCCACTGCATCCCTTGCTGGCAAGGCGCAGCGCCGGCGATGGTGCTGCCCGGTGGCGCCAGCAGCTGCAGCCCGGGCAGCTGCCTTCTCAGGCTCGGCAGGCTGCCCGTGTGGTCCAGGTGGTCATGGCTGAGCATCGCCTGCTGGGGCGGCCCCTGTCCGAGCGCGCGCAGGGACGGGACCAGAATGCGTTCGTTGCCGTCGCCGCCGGTCGGCGGCCCCACGTCGTACCAGAGCGCGTGCCTCGCCGTACGCACCAGCACCGCGGTGCCCTGCCCTACGTCGTGCACCAGCAGCTCCAGTTCGCCTTCAGCCGGTGCATGCCGGGCGGGCCACAGCAGCGGCAGGCACAGCAGCAGGCCTGCCAAGGTACCGCCAGCGCCGCGTGGCAGCAGCCACCAGAACACCCCCGCCACTGCCGCCGGCAGCGCCCAGCGCGGCGCCTCGGCCAACCACCACATCGCCTGCGGGTGCAGCGCCAACGGCTGCAGGGCCTGCCAGCTGAGCTCGAACAGCCAGGCGGCGGCGCGCCATGCCCAGCGCCCGGCGCCATCATGCAACGCGTGCAGGCCGGTACCCAGCAGCGACAACGGCACCACCAGCAGGGTCCACCACGGAATGATCGGCAGATTGACCAGCGGCCCCAAGCGCGCGGTGCCGCCGAACAGGGTCACGCACAGCGGCAACAGGCCGAGGCTGGCCACGCCCTGGGCGGCCAGAAAGCCGCGCAGGCCCCCACCGACGCCGTCCGGCCCGGTTCGTGGAAGGCACCACAGCAGCCACAGCACGCCCCCGAAACTGAGCCAGAAGCCGGCCGACAGCACCGACAGCGGCGCCGGCAGCAGCATCACCATCGCGGCCAGGGCCAGTCCCTGCCCCGCACCCACCGGGCGACGCCCGGCACGGGCCAGTGCCACCAGCCCGATCATCAGCGCCGCACGCACTGTTGGAAGCGCGCCGCCGGCGGCCACGGCATAGACGGCTGCGGCCAGCGCCGCGCCCCATGCCGCCGCCTGCGGCCGAGGCCAGAACCGTCCCAGCACCGGGCACAGCCACCACGACACGCGGCACAGCAGTACGCCAAAGCCAGCCACCACGCCAACGTGGAAACCGGAAATGGCGACCAGATGGGTCAGGCCCAGCGCGCGCAGGTGCTCCCAGTCGGCATCGGACAGGCCGCGCGTGTCGCCCAGTGCCAGGGCCTGCACGAACCGCGCGGCAGGATGTGCCACCTGCGTTGCGATGGCGTCACTGCTGCGCTCGCGCCAGGCCGGCAGGCCCTGTGCAGGCGCGCGCTCACGCGCAGCGCCGGGGTCGCGCACCGTGCCATTGCCGGAAATACCGCGCAGCAATGCATGGCGTTCGCCGTCGAAGCCGCCAGGATTGATCCGCGAGCGTGGCGCGCGGACGCGCAACGACAACTGCCAATGTGATCCCGCACGAACCGCATGGCGCCCGCCCTCCGCCTGGTGCGCTGGCGATCCGCGCCACGGGTCGTTCCAGGTGACCTGCAGGCGCTTGCCACGCAGCACTGGCGGCGCATCGGCGTCATCCACGTGCAGCACGAAACGTGTGTAGCCGGCCCCTCTCTGTGGAAGATCGGCCACCCGCCCCCGCACCTGCACATCCTGCGGCGGCGCACCGGGTGGAAGCTGGCCGTGCAGGGCCCACTGCCCGTGCACTGTTGCCCATGCCAGGCCGAGCAGGACTGCAGCCCACGCGCGGCCGCGCCAGCGCAGCAGCCAGCCCGCGACGCCGGCAACGGCCATCGCCGCGCTCAGCCACAACGGCAGCAGTGCCGGCATCTGCACGCAGGCCAGCGCGCCCAGCACCAGGCCGGCGGCGCAGCCGGGGCCGAACAGTGCCGGAGCGGAACGTTCGGGAACCATTCCAGCAGCCTGCCGAGGGACGTGGCAGGTTGCCTATCGGGGATTTCCCCGCGTGGCTGTCAGCGACGGACGGTGCCGCGATGGAAGTTGACACGGAAACTGGCGCCACCACCGGCCGCCTCGCCGACGCTGACCGATCCGCCATGGTGCTGCACGATTTCCTTCACCAGATGCAAGCCCAGGCCACTGCCGCTACCCGCTGCGCGCAGACGATGGAACGGCTCGAAGATCGCTTCACGGTCGCCCACCGGAATGCCGGCGCCCTGGTCGCTGACCTCCAGCAGGCCACGTGCATCCAGGCGCACGCAGATGGTGCCGCGTCCGCCGCCGTGGACGATGGCGTTGTGCACCAGGTTGGCGATCACCCGCCCCAGCGCCAGGCTGTCGCCATGGATCCACACTGGCATCTCGGGTGCATCCACTTCGAAGCCGTAACCGGCCCCCACCACCAGCGGCGCCAGATCGGCGGCCGCTTCGCGCACCAGCAACGCCAGATCCAGCCGCTGCAGTGCGCCGACATTACGATCAAGTCGCTGCAGGTCAAGCAGGTGCTCGGCAACGTTACCGAGCCGCGCAACGTCGGTCAGCAGCTGCGACTTCAGCTCGCCCTGCGGCAACTGCGACAGGCGCGCCTGCACTACTGCAATCGGCACCCGCAGTTCGTGCGCGGCATCGGCGAGGAACTTGTCACGCGCGGCATACCCCTGCTGCACCTTGTCGATCGCGTCGTTGAAGGCTTCCACCAGCGGTGCGACCTCGGTCGACACCAGCTGCGCATCCAGACGCGCCCCCGGCTGGCCGATATCCAGCTCCTTGGCCTGTTGTGCGGAGCGGCGCACGCCGCGCATCGCGCGGTGGATCACGGTCGGCATGACCAGCAGCGTGATCACGATCAGCGGCAGGAAAAACCACAGCCCGATCAGGCGCAGCACCATCAGCGCACCGTCCAGCAACCCGCCCTTCGGCGCCCCACCCACCATCACCGTGATGCGCCGCCCGTCCTCCTTGCGGATCATGACCCGCGCCACGTCCAGGTACGGCGGCACCAGCGAGCCGAGTTCGGTGGCACCCAGCGTCGGCAGGCGCGCGAGCAGCGGGGCGTGGATCGCCGGAATCGTGCCGCGCTCCAGCCAGACACCCTTGTCGTCGACCGCCGCGAACCAGAGGTTGCCCCCGGCTTCGGCGTCGAGCTTGTTCCAGCGCGCCTGGTCCAGCACCAGCCGCCCGCCTTCACTATGCACGGCCTTGGCCACGGCTTCAGCCATGAACATGTCCATGCCCCAGGTGTCCTTGTCGCCCCAGGTCAGGATCAGCGCAACAACGGCGAACAGCACGGTGAAGGCCTGCGCCAGGAACAACCGCCAGGCCAACCCCAGCGTGATGGAACGGATCGGACGTGTCGGACGCGCCATCTCAGGCCTCCGCCAGCAGGTAGCCGACGCCCCGGATCACATGGATTTCAACGCCCGCCCCGGCCTGCTGCAGCGCCTTGCGCAGCTTGGAAATGTGCGCATCGAGCGCATTGGACTGGATCTCATCGTCGAAGCCGTACACCGCGGCCTCCAGTGCCGTGCGGGTGACCGTGCGCCCCTGGCGCATCGCCAGTGCCTGCAGCACCAGCACCTGGCGCCGCGGCAGCGCCAGCGGTTGGCCCTCCACCTGTGCCTGCAGCGATTCGAAGTCGAATTCCAGCCGGCCCAGATGCAGGCTCGGTGTCACCATGGCCGAGGGCCGCCGCGAGACAGCACGGATCCGCGCCATCAGCTCCTCGATCGCCACCGGCTTCACCAGGTAGTCGTCGGCACCGACATCCAGGCCCTCGACCTTGTCTGACAACCTGCCCTTGGCCGTCAGCATGATCACCGCCAGGTTCGGGCGCAGCGCGCGTGCGGTGGCGACGAAAGCCACGCCATCGCCATCGGGCAGCTGACGGTCCAGCAGCATCAGCTGATGCACCGGCTCGCGCAGCGCAACCGCGGCTTCGGCCAGGCTGCCGACCACGTCGGCTACCACGCCCTGCCGCTCCAGGCCCGACTGCAGGGCTCGGGACAGATCGGGATCGTCTTCGACCAGGAGAATGCGCATCAGGGGCTCGGCTACCGGAAACGGTGCCGATCATAGTGCCTGGCGCCAGGTTTGGGCGTCTTCGTGTGCCAGTTGCGAAGGCGCAATGTTCTGACAATGTTGTACCCGCACCATGCACAGCCATCCCCCGCAAAGTGGTTGATCGATGCCGTCGCTGTCCCCGACCCTGCTGCGCCCGTTGCTGTTCTCCGCTGCCATCGGCCTGCCGTTGATCACCCACGCCGCCGACCGGAACCCGGGCGTGCAGGCCGGTATCAGTGCCGGCGCGACCTCGGGGGCGTACGCCCACTACGACGTCAAGCCGCTGGTCGTACCGTCCATTGCCTGGCAGGGCGAGCGCTTCTTCGCCAGCCCGGGCTCGCTGGGCATGTACCTGTACAAGCGCGAGGGCCTGCGCCTGTCGGCGGCAGTCACGCCCTACACGCTGCGCTTCAAGACCGGCGACGTGAACGACCCGCAGCTGCGCCGCCTGCACAGCCGGCAGATGTCGGCCATGGCTGGCATCAACGGTGAGTACAGCGCCGACTGGGGCATCGTCGAGGCCAGCGTGATGCGCGAGGTCACCGGGCACGGAGGTGGCATGGAGTCGCGCCTGCACTACAGCTATCCGATCCAGGCCGGTCGCTTCACCTGGGTGCCCAAGGTCGGCGTAGTGCACTCCAGTGCGCGCCTGCTCGACTACTACTACGGCATCACCGACGAAGAAGCGCTGCGCTCGGGACTTGCCGCCTACAACCCGGGCAGCGCGACATCACCGAGCCTGCAGATCGCAGTCAGCACGCCCTTGGGCACGAAGTGGCGCGCGACCGGCGTCGTCGCCAACCAGTGGTTCGGCGATGCAGTAAAGGACAGCCCGATGGCCCGTCGCGGTACACAGACGTCGGCCTTCGTTTCCCTGATGCGCTCGTTCTGATCGAGCGCCCGCAACGGACAAGGACCCCCCATGGCCTCCGTCTCCCCTGCTGCTGAAGCGCACGCGATCCTGCGTGCCCCCGACCTGGACAGCGCCGAGCGCGCCTACCTGGGGTTGCTGCCCGACCTGGAACACGTGAACGCGCTGACGCGCCGCGCACTGGGCCTTTCGCGTGCTGCCGATGCGGCACGCGGCTACGCGTTGTCGATGACGCTGGTGGGATTGCGCCTACAGGAACTGGAGATGGGCGAAGCGACCGCAAAGGAACATCGCCAGGCCACGCTGCGCAGCCTGCGCCAGGCCTTCAGCGCCTGAGCGCAGGCCAGCGACGCCGCCGGTGCCGCAGGCAGCGGGAAGACTCAGCGGAACGTGGTCCACGCCAGCACTGCCGCCAGCAGGGCCACCCAGATCACCGCCTTGAAGGTACCCTCCAGCATGTTGCCGCCGAACAGCAGTTCGATGATGGGATTGGGCCGGGAAACCGGAACGTGATCACTCATGCGGCAGCTCCTTGCAGTGACGGCGCGATTGCGCGGTAGACCGGAGTCTACGCCTGCACGGCCCGGATTCATCGCCCCCCGGCCGTCTTTGGCGGTTCAATTCCGGCCTTCGTCGCAGGCCGGCTGCAGCACCCCACATGTCATGCCAGCCTGCGTGCACTTTCCCGCTGGAGCACCGTGCCATGCCGATGCTTGCCCTGATGCTGCTGCTCTCCAGCCTGTTCGGCGCTGGCAACGGGCCCACTGAAGAGGCCCTTCGCAGCCAGATCCTGCTTGCCGAAACCCAGCAGCCGGACGTCGTACGACAGGATTGCGGTTCGCCCTCCCTGCTGCTTTACCGGCTGCGCCAGGACCGGGTCCTGAGGCTGGCCAACCAGCCCCTGCAACACGAACCCGGCGTTGCCCAGCCCACACGTGGTGCGACGGTTCGCGTCGCCCAGCTCTGGGAGCGCGTGGACGGTCACTGGAAGCTGCAGCGGATGATCAGCGTCGAAGACCTGGTCGTGCAACGCTGACCATGTGGAACCGTGATCGATGCCTGAAACGAGAAAAGCCGGCACAAGGCCGGCTTCCGTCGTGATCCACCGCTGCACCGGCAATGCCGGGAGCCAGGTGGTGGGCGGTACAGGGTTCGAACCTGTGACCCCTACCATGTCAAGGTAGTGCTCTACCGCTGAGCTAACCGCCCATCTTGTTCTTGCCGCCCGAAAGCTGGCCTTGCTACGTAAAAACCCGGCGCCAGGGCCGGGCTTTGCAGTTCACGACAGCCCCCTTCCAGGGACTTCGTGGTGGGCGGTACAGGGTTCGAACCTGTGACCCCTACCATGTCAAGGTAGTGCTCTACCGCTGAGCTAACCGCCCGTTTTTGCTTCTGAACGTCCGCGATTGCGTCGGTGCAGGCCGCGTATATTACGGATGCCGGCCGTGAAGCGCAACACTTTTGTGAAGAAGATGCTGCACTGCCGCGTTCAGCCCAGACTCGCTTCCTTCAGCTGCCGGATCTGGTCACGCACGCGGGCGGCATCCTCGAATTCCAGGTTCTTGGCGTGCTGGTACATCTGCTGCTCCAGCGCCTTGAGACGGGACGCCAGCTGGGCCGGGCTGAGCGATCGATAGTCACTCCCCTCCTCGGCAACGCCGGGCCTGCCCTTGCCCTTGCCCTTCTTTGCTTCCTTCTCGGCCGCATCGGAGCGCGCGCCTTCCAGCACGTCGGTGATCGGACGCGCCACCGAGCGCGGCACGATGCCGTGCTGCTCGTTGTACTCGACCTGCTTGGCGCGACGGCGGTCGGTCTCGTCGATCGCCGCCTGCATCGAACGGGTGATCTTGTCCGCATACAGGATCGCCTTGCCACGCACGTTGCGGGCGGCACGGCCAATGGTCTGGATCAGCGAGCCGGTCGAGCGCAGGAAGCCCTCCTTGTCGGCATCCAGGATCGCCACCAGGGACACCTCGGGCATGTCCAGGCCCTCGCGCAGCAGGTTGATGCCCACCAGCACATCGAACTTGCCCAGGCGCAGGTCGCGGATGATCTCCACGCGCTCGACCGTGTCCACGTCCGAGTGCAGGTAGCGCACGCGGATGCCGTGCTCGGTCAGGTATTCGGTGAGATTCTCGGCCATGCGCTTGGTCAGCGTCGTGACCAGCACACGGTCACCGGCCTTGATGCGCGCGTTGGCCTCGCTCATCAGGTCGTCAACCTGGGTGCCCACCGGGCGGATCTCCACCACGGGGTCGATCAGGCCGGTGGGGCGTACGACCAGTTCAGTGATCTCGTCACCGGCTTCGCGGTACTCATAGGGGCCTGGCGTGGCCGACACATAGATGCTGCGCGGGCAGCGCTCTTCCCACTCCTCGAAGCGCAGCGGCCGGTTGTCCAGCGCCGAGGGCAGCCGGAACCCGAACTCGACCAGCGTCTCCTTGCGCGAACGGTCGCCCTTGAACATGGCACCGATCTGCGGAATGGTCACGTGCGATTCGTCGATCACCAGCAGCGCGTCGGCCGGCAGGTAGTCGAACAATGTCGGCGGCGGTTCGCCGGCGTTCTTGCCGGTCAGGTGCCGGGAGTAGTTCTCGATGCCGTTGCAGTAGCCGACCTCGGCCATCATTTCCAGATCGAACTGGGTGCGCTGCGCCAGGCGCTGCGCCTCCACCAGCTTGTTCTGCGCGTACAGCTGCTCCAGGCGCTCCTTCAGCTCGACCTTGATCGTCTCGATCGCCGCCAGCACACGCTCGCGCGTGGTGGCGTAATGGGTCTTCGGGTAGACCGTGAAGCGCTGCATGTTGCGCAGCGTCTCGCCGGTGAGCGGGTCGAACAGGGTGATCTTCTCGACCTCGCCATCAAACAGCTCCAGGCGCAGCGCTTCGCTGTCCGACTCGGCCGGGAACACGTCGATGACTTCACCACGCACGCGGAACGTACCGCGCTGCAGCTCGTATTCGTTGCGCGTGTACTGCAGCTGGGTCAGGTGGTTGATCAGGTCGCGCTGGTCGATGCGCTCGCCCTTGGACAGGATCAGGCGCAGCGACAGGTAGTCTTCCGGCGCGCCCAGGCCATAGATTGCCGACACCGTCGCCACCACGATCGCGTCCGGGCGCGACAACAGGGTCTTGGTCGCCGCCAGCCGCATCTGCTCGATGTGCTCGTTGATCGAACTGTCCTTCTCGATGAAGGTGTCCGACGACGGTACGTAGGCTTCCGGCTGGTAGTAGTCGTAGTAGCTGACGAAGTACTCCACCGCGTTGTGCGGGAAGAACGCCTTGAACTCGCCATACAGCTGCGCCGCCAGCGTTTTGTTCGGCGCCATGATCAGCGTCGGCTTCTGCACGTTCTGGATGACGTTGGCGATGGTGTAGGTCTTGCCCGAGCCGGTGACGCCCAGCAGGGTCTGCTTGGCGATGCCCGCTTCGAAGTTGCTGGTCAGCTTCGCGATGGCATCAGGCTGGTCGCCCGCCGGCGAATACGGCGAGACGAGTTCAAAACGGTCGCTCATGATGGTGCCAGTTCACGGGAGTGGTGAGTATACGGGGCATGGAGTGACGGCCCGCTGAGGGGTTTCCGGGCAGGTGAGCGCGGCGTTGGCTGATGGTGAATGCCCCGGCGTACGTCGAGGCTGGAGGCATGCCTCATCGTCTTCGCCCTGCCCGGCTCCACCGCGGGCTCCATCTGATCGAGCTGCTGGTCGCCGTCATGGTGCTGTCGGTCCTGCTGGCGTTGGCCTGGGGCCCCTGGCAACGCACGCTGCGGCACTTCCAGGCGGAAGCGCTGCGCGCCGAACTGGTCGCCAGCCTGTCGATGGCGCGCAGCGCCGCCATCACCGAACGCCGCCGCGTGACGGTCTGCGGATCGTCGGACAGCATGATGTGTGACCAGGCATGGAGCCAGGGCTGGCGGGTGCAGGTCGAACCGGCCAACAGCGCGACCGCCGCCGCAAGGGAACTGCGCGTGCACAGGACACGCCAGCGTCATGTCGACCTGCGCACCAGCGATCATCGGCCCGACGTGCGGTTCCGGCCCGACGGCCGCAATGCCGGTACCAACCAGTCCATCGTGTTGTGCGTGGATGGACAGGAGCACAGCCGCGTCATCATCAGCGTCCCCGGACGGGTCAGGAGCCAGCGCCCGCGCAGGTCCACCCCCTGCTGAAACCTGCAATGCCATCGTGGAAACGAAAAAAGCCGCGATTTCTCGCGGCTTTTTCGAATCTGGCGCCCGAAGTTGGACTCGAACCAACGACCCCCTGATTAACAGTCAAGTGCTCTAACCGGCTGAGCTATTCGGGCGGGGTGCGCATTTTAGCCAGCGTTTGGCGACCAGCGCAAGCCCTTTTTCCACGTGCGATGCCCAACCGTTACCAGCACTCTGCATTGGTCTTATTGTCCGGCGTCTTGCGCCCGGCCTGATCGAGTGTCAGCGTGCCGCACACATCCTTGTCCTGGCCGGTTTCCGGCACCGCCTGCAGCGTGTAGGTGCTGGCCGTGGCCTTGCCGTTCAGGGACAGCGTGTAGCGCTTGTTGCCCTGTCGCGGCGACTGGTTGAACGGCAGTGAGAAACCGTCATAGCTGTTCTGCACCGTATGGTAGCGCTCGAGCAGCTGTGCGATCTCGACCAGATCGGCCTTGGCCAGGGCCCGGTTGGTCTTCAGCACATGCCGCTGATAGGACGGCAGGGCCACGGCCGCCAGGACGGCGATCACGGCTACGGTGATCATCAGCTCGATCAGGGTGAAACCGGCTGCAAAGCGGCGGGTTGAGGATGTGTGCATCGGCGCTCTCATGTTCATGGTCATCAGCGGATCTGGCGCCAGGACTGGCGACCGCAGGCACGCTGGCCGTATGCAGTATCCGCGCCCGGAGTGTTCAGCGTCACGATGCACCGGTCAATCGAACCATCGACCGAGCACTTCGGATCGCTGGGGTCGCAGCCCTTGCGCATCGATGTACTGACTTGTGTATCCAGCACAGGAGCCCCCGTCGCGACGTCGCCGCCGCGAGTCAACGCCCCGGCGCCACAATTCGCGCCACACAGCGGATCCCCCCCCACTTCGTCGGTGAGGCCGCCCATCGCGGGCTGGCCGGTGGCCATGTTCAGCCGATAGCGCCAGTTGACGCCACCACCTGTACCGCAGACGGACTGTCCAGGCACATACGTGGTGAACATCACGGTGCCACCCTGCAACGTCGGATATCCAAAGAAGCGCTCACCCTCCACCGTGGTATCCACGATCAGATCAACGTACCAGCCACGCTTTGTTGAATAGTCCACCGCGTTGCTGGATATGTCGCGGAATGCTGCACCATTGGCACTGATCGACTGCCCCACCAGCACGTCGCGGCTGGAGATCGCGTCGCTGAGGTTGTCCCATATTCCGTACAGCGTCTGCACAGGTGAATTGCGGGTAACGGCGTTGTCATCGGCGGTGAAATAACGACCGGTACCGAAGAACAGGCTGACGCCCCCACCCGGCCCCGCAGACGTCTGGATCGCTCCGGTGATCGGTTGCGCCACCGCGCTGCGCATGGCGGTGAACAGTGGTGTACCGCTGAGCGACACATTCCATGCCGTGGGGTCGCCCCCCCGCAGATCGAAGCGCCAAATGTTGCCCTGCATGTCACCACCGTACACGGTATCGGCCAGGCTGCTGCTGTTGTGCAGTGCCACCGCTGTGACGTGGTTGAGGCCATTGGCGATCGCGTACTTGCCCCCGCTCGGATACAGGCGCTTGAGTACCTCACCGCTCTGGATGTCGACCACATACAACACAGGACGGCCCGTACTCGAATTGACGCCGTTACCGAACAGTGCAACAAATCGCGGCGCGCCGTTCGGATCAGTGCCAGCGACAGGCACCACCACCGGCTTGCCGAACGCGAAGCCCATGTCCGATTCGGTCTTGCCGGAAATCTCCCACAGCACGTTGCCGCTGTTGAACGCCGTTGGATTGCTGATATCCAGCGCAAACACCGAGCCGTTACCGACTGCCGTGGCGGACGGGCCGCGCGTGGCACCGCCACCGCCGGTGGTCCCTACCAGTACCGTATGCCACGCCTCGCCGTAGTGGACGTCGGATGCCGTCAGTCCGCCGTCAACGTAGTAGCGATGGCCATAGGCAGGGTTGGCCAGTTCGGCCATGTGCTGCAGCGACGTGGAGGGAATGTAGGCGAACTGTTCAGTGCCGGCCGCGGTTCCGGTGCCGGCATTGAATCCGTGCAGCATGCCGTCGTTGGCCCCGACATAGACCATTGAGGGCGGGCCGCCAGACGCAGTCTTCGATGTCAGATAGGCCTTGTAGCGGGTACCGAGTGTGGTCTTCCAGCCTATCCCGCCCTGCTCCTTCCAGGATGTATAGCCGTAGTCATCCCGGGTGGAAACAATCTCGACGCTGGAATTGACGATGTCGCCGAGCAGTACACTGCGCGGACGGAACCCGCTGACCGGTGAACCACGCAGATAGCTGACGAGATCGGCAACCGTATGCGAACCGAACCAGTTGGGAACGGTATTGAGCCCAAGGTTGCCCAGTTTCTCGGCGCGGTCGCGGCCGGGAATGTTGTCCGCAGTGAAATCTGCCGCTGCTACAGGAATCAACTGATTGGACTTGTTCACAAAAGTCGGCGCAGTCGACACCACGATATTGCGGCCCGAAGCGCTCATCCTGGTCGACGCCCGCCACAGCTCAGGGCCGACTTCGCCATTGGAGAGGGTCTGACGGGCGATGAGATCGCCAGTCCAGTCATTGGATCCCGACGATACCGTGTAGTGCGCCGAGACGGTGAAGGAACCTGCGTTGACCCGGGCGCCAGTCGCGCTGCCCCCCACCGGCGCCTCGCCCGCGGCAGCACTGTCGAAGATCGACTCCAGCGCAGACTTCAGCTTGGCCGGATTGCGCGCCAGGAAATAGTTGTCCGGCACGCCAGGCACCTTGCTGTCCCATTTCTTGCCAGCCGGCACGCCATACTTGGCGGCGTACCACAGCGGGCTCTCCAACTGATTGGCCTGGCCGCTTCCCAGGCGGTAGCGCAGGACAATGGCACCTGTCCATTCTACCGGAGGAGCCGAGGTGGTCGTCAGCACCGAACCGTTCTTGTCGCCGGGCCGCAGTACCAGTCGCTGCACGTTGTCGGCCGCGTTCGAACCCACGATCGTGTAGCCGGTGAGCATCGCGTTGCCGGCATAGGCAGAAAGATTCTCAATGCGGACCAGCACCTCATCGCTGCCCACGGTATTGCGTACAGCATTGTTGCTGCACTCCGCACTGCTGGAGCGCCAGCAGATGTTGCGGAAATTCGTATTGTCGCCGTCGTTGCAGGTAGCGCCCACGCAGTAGCTGAGCATGGAGACCACGTCGTTGTCGTGGTCATTGCCCCACAACGAGTCTTCCCATACCAGCGAGAAACTGCCAGCCTTGCCGTCTGCGCGATAAGTTCGTCCATAGACGAAATTCGGCGAGACCGTAGACTGTTTGGTGCCGATACCAACAGAACCGAGGAAGCAACTGCGCCAGCCATTGCTGGTGATTTTTGCCGTACCGGTATTGTTGGCCTGGCACAGTGGGGCCAGGGTGATCTTGCCGTTGCCCACCGGAATCTCGAACTTGGGCAGGCTCTCAGCCATGGCCACGGTATAGGTGGTCGCAGTGAGCTTGTAGGTATCCGGCTTGTTCTGCACGCCCGGACGAAGGTCGGTCTCGGCCGCGGCCTTTGACAAGCCCGCCATCAGGTAGCTGCCTTCCGTGGAAGGCACATCCGGGCAGATGCCACGCACCAGCGACAGGCCAGTAACCTTGGCCGCGCGACAGATGTCCTCATGGGTATTGATCGAGGCATAGCGCTCGGTCAGGCCGACGCGGCCAGCCATGTAACTGCCACCAGTAATGCCTTCAAGATTGCCGATCGCATCCGTTGCCGACGCCGCAGGTGCCAGGCCATTGATCGACCCGATGTTGTCGCTATCGAACGACGGCAGGCCTGAGGACATCACCAGGATGTTGCAGGTGGCGCAGTAGGAGTTGCCGCCATCGTTCGGGGAGCGGTAGGGATCCTTCCAGGCAACCGCATTGGGCAGCCCGCTCAGGTCTCCGGACGCACTGTAGATGCCCTTGGTTTCACCCTTGATGTAGCGCACAGCTTCGGCATACATCTCGGCCAGGGGATTGCCCCAGGCACTGCACTTCTTCGAGGCATTGCCCGGATCGGTCAGATTACCTCTGTCACCGAAGCCCTGTCGGTTGAGGATGCTGTAGTCGTTGCAGTCATTCCAGTTATTGCTCCAGTTCCACTGGTCGATACGGAAGTTGGAGATGGTATTGATGATGCCTTCCGCACCACCGGACAAGCTGTTACAGAACTGACCGTTGGACAGGTTGATTTCGTCGCCGGCCGCACAGAATCCGGTGCCGTTACCTGCGATCTTTCCGATGTTCCGCCGCACCACGCCACCATCGCGCGGATTGACATAGGTACCCGTGACCAGACCGAAGCGAAGACGGCCGCTTTCGCCATACGACTGCAGCAGCCCAGCCGGTTTCAGATAGTCCCTTGTGCCATCGTTGTACTTGCGGCAGAACGCCTCCGGGAAAGCTCCGCTGCCACTGGCGCAGACCTCAACCCGGACGTTGAAGTTGGTGGCAGAGCCAGGTGAATCAGCCTTGCCTTCATCGCTTCGGCCGGTGATGCACTGGCGGCTGGCGGTGGCCGCCCACTCGCCCCAGTTGCCCGACGCAGCGCGCATCAGCGGTGCACCACCGGATTCGATGGTGGCGTTGCAGAAGGACATGGTGGTCTTGTACGGGGTGAAACTGTTGATATCACTGCCGCTGTATACCTTTACCCACGCGTGCAGATCGTTGGGGATCTGCGCGCGCTCCAGCACGGTGCTGGCGGCGCTGTCGGTGATGCGATGGCCGCCGTACAGCACGTAGCGCATCACGTCCAGGCGACTCATCGTTGCCCAGTTCAGGAAATTGCCGGACCAGCTTCCACCGCAGCTGTGCTTCCAGGTGCCGCCGGCCTGTGCACTGGCCTTGAACTGGCCGCTGGCGTAGGAATAGCAGAGGTTGGAATCGAAGTAACCGGAGTAATCGAACTTGTCCTGGTATGTGGTGTCGAGGGTGCCATCCTCATCCAGGTCGCTGTAATCGCTGTAGGCCTTGTTGAACAGCTGCTCGTCGCGCGACATCACCATCATCATCAGCGGCGGCTGGGTCTTCTTGCTGTACAACGGCTCCTGCGCGATGTCGTAGTCGCCAAGCGCAGCGAACAGCGGGTAGACCAACGCCCCCACCCCAGCCAGCACGGCAACGGCAGCGCCCGCGCGCAGCCAGGGAGTCGAGACGATGCGGGAGAAGCGGCGCGAAGTGTTCATGGAATGAAGATCGTATCGATGACAGCGCTGGAAGATGGATTGGCCGGATCGTCACTGGCCAGGACGGTGATCTGGTAGATGTTTTCGGTCTCTTCGTTCTTCCGGCCCCCGAGGCCGGTCCCTCCGCCGCCCATCACGCACTTATCAAGGCGCCGGGTATGGATTGCCGCAGCCGCAGTCTTGCCATCGGCCCAGGTTGCCGGGTCGAATACCGGACTGCATTCTTCCTGGTTGGCCTCGAAAACGCCGCCGCTTTCGATGGCTGTCTTGATGGCCGCCTCCTGGGTACGCACGTCGGCTTCGGCGTTCTGGAAGGCCTGATTGGAACGCAGGTAGTTGGCCGCCATGCGCTCCTGCATACCGGTAACCTGCATGCCGGCGATGCCGATAAGAGCCAGCAGGATCAACATGATCAGGGCGACATACAGCACAGCGCCTCGCTGCTGCCGGCGTGCTGTGAAGGAAGGAAGACGCGGGCGTGTGTACATGCGAGCCTCAGTTGCCAAAGAGGCGGTTGCGAAGGGCGATGGTGGTTTGATAGACAGCGCGCATGCGACCGTCTGCCGGCGCCGTGAACGTCACGCCCAGCGAAGTGAGCGCAGCGTTCTGGTCGGCCTGCGGCGCCGCCGATGGATCCGGACTGGACATCACCATCCCCAGCTGCACGGCGCCGACACGACGCCAACCATTCGCGGCCGGATTGGTAGACCCCTGCACCGTTTCGGCAGTGCCCTGGCGATCAATGAAACCGGTTGGATAAACGTCGGTAAGCCCGCGGTCCTGGCCATACAACAACTGCATGTTTTCTACGCCCTCCACCAGTGCCTCCGGCGCATTGGCCACCAGCGCGCCATTGGGGATGGCGGTGAAGCGCACGCGATACAACGAAGAACGGGCAATGGCGGCGTCATAGCCGATGTAGTACAGCGCGCTTTCTGCACGGTGCAGCATCGCCTGACCGGTGGTGACCGGACGGGTGAAGTTCCCTGCATTGTTCGGCGCATCCCCAAAGGTGACGGTGCCGGCGCCCTTGTCCACCGCGCGCGCCTGGAAGATCGTGACGCTGGCGCAGTCGGCCGCACCATACAGCCCCGGGTTGGAGACACCACTCTGCAGTACCGCAAGGCGCGCTTTGTCAAAACTGAAAATCGGCTTGCCTGGAACGCCGCCAATGGCGGTGATCGGCACACCATCCGGCATCAGGTAACGCAGCACCACGATGTCGCTGCCATTGACTCGGTTGGGCATGGCCGCAGCAAACTCGGCAGGCAGCGCGGGCTTGTAGTCGGTTCCGCCGGTTGCGGGTGTGGCTGTCAGGGTAACCGCCGCTCCCGGCGCGGTTCCGGTAGCTTCAAAGCCCTGGATCGACGTCTGGAAGTCCAGCGCCGGATGCGGAGCCGTTGCGAAGGTACTGAACAGCGAGGCATTGTCCGGTGTATTTCGCCCCTGGTCATTGACACAGCCGAAATGCCCGGCCATGCGAAGTTCGCGTTGCAGGGCATCCATCGCGAAGCGACTGTTTTCCTGCACCCGCGCCAGGCCATCGGACAGCTGGTAGGCCGCCCTCGATGCTGCAAACACCTGCACCACGCCGAGCATGACGATCACACCAATGGCCAGTGCGATCATCAGCTCAACCATGGAAAGACCCGACATGTGTCGGGATGAAGAGCATGAGGCGCGCATCACAAGCCGCTCCTGGCAGTGAACGTGGTGTCACCGGCATCGGCATTCCAGCGCTCATCCCCCCAGCTCACGCTGACCGAGTACTGATCACCGTTCCGGGTTACTTTCCCCGTAGCGCCGTCGCCCAGCGCCTTGCCCAGGCGGCACCTCCAATCCAGGGTGAAGGCGTCTTTGCTGATGTCCTTGCCGGTGGGAGGTAAGCAGTTCTTGCTGGACGTGGTGGCGGTATAGTCGCCGACATAGACCGGCGCCATCTTCCGATTCACCCGCAGCTGGTCCAGCATCTCGTAGGTCAGATTGGTCGCCTGGGTGCGGTAGTTGGCACTCTGGACGAAGCGTACGTTCATGGTCTGCATCAGCGCGAAACCGAGCAGGCCAACGCCAAGCACGAGAATGGCGATCAGCACTTCGATCAGGCTGAAGCCCCCTTGCACGCCGCGCGGGGAACGGGATCGGGACGCACTCACTTGCAATCCTCCTTCAACAGCCGGACCTGTCCGGTCGGCGAAATGCGTAACGTTCGTTGCAGCGGTTGCTTGCCGCAGGTGTCCGGGCGCAGGGTCAGGTCCAGCGACGCATTGGCGCGGTTGCGGCCACGCGGGTCAAAACCCACGGACAGATCCGGCGTCCCGATCGTAGTCAGTCCAGGTCGGCCGGCGCTGTAGCGGAGCACGGTCTCCCCAGCGCTCAGCGCACCATCCCCATTGGTGTCCGCCCAGACCAGCCAGCCGTCAGCCCAGCTTTTGCCATCACATGTACTGCCCGCAGACGACGCACAGACACCCGCACCGCGACGGTTCTTTACCGCCTCGCTACGTGCCAAGGCCAGTGAAGCGATCAGCTCGTTGCTCGCGGTAGCGATGCGATTGGATCGCAGCGTGCTCTGGAAACTGGGAAAAGCGATCGTGGCGAGCACGGCCAGGACCATGATCGTGACCATCAACTCAACCAGCGTAAAGCCGTTTTGCCGGCGCAAAGACATTGGACGCTCCCCAGCGTGTTGATGGCCACGATGGGCCATCGCCCTGCCACCGGCAAGCGGCGGCAGGATGAACGGTCATTCCGGGGCGACGGGCGTCAACGCCTTGACGGCCCGCCCTCCCCTGCCTGTCCCGGCGCGATCCCCATCGCGCCGGCGCAGGCTCAGGCCAGCACCTGGTAGCAGGGCTGGTATTCGCCGGAGATCTTCATCCGGCGCTGTTCGACGAAGGCGCGCAGCAGCGCGTCCAGGGCCTGCATCATGTCCGGGTCACCGTGGATCTGGAACGGCCCGAACTGCTCGATGCGGCGCATGCCGTCTTCCTTCACGTTGCCGGCAACGATGCCCGAGAACGCCCGGCGCAGGTCGGCCGCCAGCGCGTGCGGGGCACGTCCGTGGTGCAGGTCCAGCGCGGCCATTGCCTCGTGGGTCGGCACGAACGGCTGCTGGTACTCCCACGGAATCTCGATCGACCAGTTGAAGAAGAACGAGTCCTTCTGTGCCAGGCGGTGCTCACGCACGCGCTTGATGCCGTTGGCCATCTTCTTTGCCACCGCCACCGGGTCGCCGATGACGATCTCGTAGCGCTCGGCGGCTGCATCGCCCAGGGTCAGGCGGATGAAGCGATCGATCTGCTCGAAGTACGGCGCTGCCACCGTCGGGCCGGTCAGGATCAGCGGGAACGGCAGGTCCTTGTTTTCCTCACGCAGCAGGATGCCGAGCAGGTACAGGATTTCCTCGGCGGTGCCGACGCCACCGGCGAACACGATGATGCCGTGGCCGATGCGGACGAAGGCCTCAAGGCGCTTCTCGATGTCCGGCATGATCACCAGGTGGTTGACGATCGGGTTCGGCGACTCGGCCGCGATGATGCCCGGCTCGGTCAGGCCGATGTAGCGCGTCACGGTGCGGCGCTGCTTGGCGTGGGCAATGGTGGCGCCCTTCATCGGGCCCTTCATCGCGCCCGGGCCGCAGCCGGTGCAGATGTCCAGGCCGCGCAGGCCCAGCTCGTAACCCACCTGCTTGGTGTACAGGTATTCGTCGCGCGAGATCGAGTGGCCGCCCCAGCACACCACCAGGTTCGGGTCGCCCGGGTTGAGGATGCGTGCGTTGCGCAGCAGGCCGAACACCGCGTTGGTGATGCCCTCGGACGACTCCAGCTCGGCCGCGTAGGCCGGGCCCATCTCGATGGCCATGTAGGCCAGGTCACGCACCACGGCGAACAGCAGTTCGGCGACGCCGCGGATGATCTCGCCATCGACGAAGGCCATCGCCGGTGCATTGACCAGGTCGATGCGCACGCCGCGATCCTGCTGCGCCACCTGGATGTCGAAATCGGGATACAGATCGCGCGCCGCGCGCGGATCGTCAGAGGCGCTTCCGCTGGTCAGCACGGCCAGCGCGCAGCGGCGCAGTAGCTCGTGCATACCGCCGGCAGACGCATCGCGCAGGCGGGCCACTTCGGCCCGCGACAGCACATCCAGCCCACCGCGCGGGTAGATCCGCGCATCCTGCACCGGCAGTGCACGGGCTGATTTTTCGTTCGTGGTCATGTCCAATTTTTCGCTTCCTTCAAGGTTTCCGACTGTACTGCCGCCCCCTTAAAAAGCAAAACGGCCGGGAAGCCCGACCGTTGGATGTGTGCTTCCCGCGTTCGCCTTTCCGGGACCGCATCGGCGGCGTTGGCACCGCGCACATTTCTGCATGCTACGCCGATGCCAGGTGACCTGCAAGGACTTTCGCATGAACGGAAAACGGCCGGGTTTCCCCGGCCGTTTTCACTTACTGCTTCAGGCTCTGATGGATCAGAACTTGTACTTCACGGTCAGCTGCATCGACCAACGCGACACGGCGGTGTTGCCCTTGTCGTTGTTGTTTTCCTGCACCGAGGAATCATCCGCACCGGTGAACGAGTACACGTACTTGCCGGTGGCCGGATCGATACCTGCGAAGTTGCCCACGCGACGGGTGGCGTAGAAGCCGTAGTCGTCGATCAGGCCCCACTTCTTGTTGAGCAGGTTGCCGACATTCATGATGTCCAGCGCGATCTCACCCTTGTGGGTCTTCGCGAAGCCCGGGAACTCCTGGCTGATGCGGACATCGAAGCTGTTGACCCACTTGGCGCGGTGCTGGTTGGCCGGCACCGTGCTGCCACGGTAAGCATCGAGTTCCGGATTCTGCGCCAGCCAGTCGAAGAACTTCTGCTCCATGGTTGCACCACCCACGAAGATCACGTCGCCCGGGCCCTTCGGCACGTAGAACAGGTCGTTGCCGATTGCGCTGTCGCCGTTGGCATCGTTGTAGAACACGTAGCTGTACGGACGGCCCGAACGGCCTTCATAGAACAGACCGACGCGGGTGGCGTTGTCACCGAAGAAGTTGTGCTTCCACTCCAGGGTACCGGTGACACGATCCTTGATCGCATAGCGCGAGTTGTACGCGATGTTCTCGTTGGCGTTCAGGATCTGGGTGTTGTTCCAGTTCGAGGTGTTCTGCGAGCTGGTCAGCGGGCTCACTTCCTTCGACTGGGTGTAGGTGTAACCCAGCGACCAGCCCCAGTTCTCGGTCAGCGGCTTGGCCAGCGAGAAGGTCGCCTGGCTGCCACGGCCCTTGTCGGTATTGCGCAGGAGCAGCACGTCGCCGATGTTGTTCGGGCGGTAGTTGCGGTTCAGCACGCCATTGGTGCCGTTCTCCATGCCCAGGTTGTCGCCGCTGCGGCTGTCGATCTTGCTGTTGGCCTGGTTCAGACCCTTGTCGTTCCAGTAGATCTCACGACCATCCTGTGCCGACACGTAGGTCGGGCCATTGCCCTTGCCATTGGTCAGGTCCAGGCGCTCGAAGTACAGGCCATCCTTGACCTTGGTGAACAGCAGTTCGGCCGACGCCACGATGCCGTACCACGGCAGTTCGTGATCGAAGGCCAGGTTGGCCTTCCATACCGACGGCAGGCGGGTGCCCGGGTTGATGATGTCGACGTTCTGGCGCGCAACGATACGCGACGGGTCCGGAATGAACGGATTGTCGGCATCGACGCTGAAGCCACCCGGATTACCCGGAACGTTGTACTCGACGTAGTTCAGGCCGGTGTTCTGGTAAGCACCTGCCAGCCACACGTTCGGGGCAGCGCCGCCGAACAGGCCCACGCCGCCTCGCAGCTGGGTCGGGCGATCGCTGTCGAAGGTGTAGTTGAAGCCGACACGCGGCTGGATCAGGCTCTTGTCCACCAGCTTGGTGTTGTTGTAACCATACAGCGTCTGGATGTCGGCGTTGTACTTGGTCTGGCTGGTGAAGTCCGGGATGTCCACGCGGACGCCGAACATCAGGCTCAGGTTGTAGTTGACCGCCCAGGTATCCTGGATGAACAGACCGGTGTTCTTCAGATGGAACTTGGCCGGAATGTCATCCAGGCTGCCGCCCGGACGCGGAACGCGCAGCTGGTAGCCGTTCGCGGTGCCCTTCAGGAACGAGGCCAGGTCACGGAAGTCATACGCGCCGTACAGGTTGCGGCCGTAGAAGTTCATCAGGTCGTTGTCGGTGTAATCGAAACCGAACTTGATGGTGTGGTCACCGACGTACCAGGTACCGGCACCGAAGGCGCTCAGTTCCTTCGACTCGACCAGGTTGGTGTGGGTGTTCTGCTCGGTACCCAGGTACAGCGAGTTGTTGCCGAAACGGACGCGCATCTGCGGCAGGTGCGAGGCAGCGACGCGGTTGGACGAGTAGTCCTTGTGCGAGATCTTGAACTCGGTCGAGAAGTTCTCGGACCAGTCGCTGAACAACTCACCCATCCAGGTTTCGTACTGGGTCGGCTGGGTGTACCAGAAATCGCTCAGCGAGAGTGCGCTGCTGCTGACCTGCGGGAAGCGGACGACGTCCTGCTTCATCTTGTTGTAGCGCAGGGCCGCACGGTGGTTCTCGTTGATGTTCCAGTCCAGCTTGACCGCGTACTCTTCGATCTCGGTCTTGTTGTTCAGGTCGCTGACGCTACCCACCGGATGACCCAGTTCCGCCATGCGCTTCTGCACGGCCGAGATGTCGGCGTCGCTGATGCCACCCTTCGCCGGATCCTTGTTGTACGGGCTTTCGCTCAGGCTGACGCCGCCACCGCTACGCTCGTACTTTTCGTAGTTGGTGAAGAAGAACAGCTTGTCCTTGACGATCGGGCCGCCGAAGGTCATGCCGTAGGTCTTCTCGTCCTTGAAGCCGTTGAAGTCCGTACGATCACCTTCCAGACGCGAACGGACCATGTCCTTGTCGCGGTACGAACCGTACACGGTGCCGTGGAATTCATTGGTACCCGACTTGGTCACGGCGTTGATCACCGCACCCGTACCACCAGCGATGGTGGTGTCGTAGTTGGCCAGGTCAATGTTGATTTCCTGGATGGCGTCCATCGACACCGGCTGACGCTCGGTCGGCAGGTTGTTGGAGCCCAGGCCGAACGGATCGGAGGCGCTGATGCCGTCGATGCGGATGGCGTTGTAACGGGTGTTCTGGCCACCGGCCGAGATCGCGCCGTCAGCCTTGCTGACCTGCGAGATGCGCGGATCCAGGCGGATGTAGTCCTGGATGTTGCGGTTGGCCGACGGCAGCGCGTCCATCGTTTCGCGCGTCACGTTGGTGCCGCTGCCCATCTTGGTGGCGCTGAACAGATCCAGGCCGCCGGCGGTGGCGACAACGTTCACGGCGTCCAGGTTGGTCGCGGCCAGATCACCGCCCAGATTGGCGTTGACCGTGTTGACCTGGTTCAGGTTCAGGAAGACACCCTCTTCGGTCTTGGTGCCTTCACCGGACTTGGTGATGGTGATGGTGTACGGGCCACCCACGCGCAGGCCGCGCGCGTTGTAGCGACCCGACGCATCAGTGGTGGCACGCGAAACGGTGCCCGACTCGGTGTGGGTGATGGTGACTTCAGCGCCGACCACAGGCTGGCCTGCGGCGGACATCACCTGGCCGCCGACACCGGCAGAGGTGCTCTGGGCGAAGGCGGGAGCGGCGGCGAGCGCAGCCACGAGACCAAGGGTGAGCTTGGACATCCGGAGTGGGTGGGTCATTTTTCGGTAGCCTCGATGCGAGTTGGCGATGGCGGAAAAAAAGCGCATCCAAACAGCCCTGCGGGTGGCTGGTCGGACATTTATCTGGGGTTCCCTACCGCTTGGCTGAAGGAAGCCACAACGGTTAACACTAGATTAACACGCTACGCCATCAATGTGACGGTTGTGCGACAAACGGCACCCGATCGCAACGCAATCGTGACGGGTTCTTCACTCCGCCTTTCCCCGGCACTCACTCGGCCGGGGACGCCCCGCAGGCATCGAGAATCCGGCCGCGCCAGGTGGCGCCAGCACCGGACAACAGGGTCACGGCCGCAGCGGCGGCGGCCTCCGGGCCTTGGGCGGCCGGGTCCTGGTCTACGGAATACGCCCGGGCCCGCAGCGCCGTGCGCAGTGGGCCGGGGTACAGGCCACTGACGCGTACCGGGCTGCGGCCGAGTTCGTCGTGCAGGCTGGCGATCAGGCCACGCAGGCCATGCTGGGCCACACCGTAACCGCCCCAGTAAGCCTGCCCGACCCGGTCGGGGGCATCGACCGCAAACACCAGCGCCGCATCTTCGCGCTGCCGCAGCAGTGGCAGGCAGGCCTGGGCCAGCCAGGCCGGCGCGGTCAAGGTAACGTGCACCGCGCGGGCGAAACTGGCTGGGTCAGCATAGTGATGTCTTGTGTTGCCGAAACGAGTAGAGCTGGGTTAAATTTGAGGTTTTGAAGATAGAAATAACGGTTTGTTGCCATTTCGAGTTCCAAATGTTTCAGATGGTCTTCCTGAATTTCTGC
>OFRL01000058.1_pt1 | contig 58743 bp, 43 predicted proteins | sample 1543121 | NCBI WGS metagenome assembly OFRL01 (sample SAMN07774228, study PRJEB24372) | wastewater metagenome | isolation source: Lake Maggiore Cannobio | place: Italy: Cannobio | collected 2016-01
TTGGCATGTGGCAATGCGCGTTGTTTTTCGCCCAGCTCAAAATATATTTGCGCGAGCGCGCTGCGCAGCGACCACTCCTCGTATTGTAGGCCCATCTCAGCTTCCTGCGTGGCTGCATCAGAGATCTGTTTTGTCTTGGCAAGCTCGCGGGCGTTGAGGGAGTCCTCGTAGTATTGCGCGGCTGTGCGCATGTGCTGCGCGTGATTGTTCGGGTCAGCGTTGGCAAGGCTGGCATGCAAATTGGCGCGCAGCACATATGCGGGCGACCGGAACTCCGGGCGCTGCGCAGCGAGCGCTGCCGCATATTGTTCATCAGCTTCAAGCAGCAGCTCGGTGGCGCGCGCGGGTTCGGCGGCGCTTTGGTTGAAGAGCATCAATCCGAAGAGCGCATAGGCGCGGTCATACGTGGGATCCTTTGTAATTGCAAGTTGAAACTTTTCACGGGCAAGGGCCGGGTCGTGCTGGTTCTCGTAAATATTTTGCGCCCAGTCCACAATCAGGATTACGTGGCTGGGGCTGGTCTGCAGTGCGCTTGAAAATAGTTTAGATGCGGCAGCGGCCCACTGGCTAATTGCACTGGCGTCAGTGCTGGATTTTGCCCGTTCAGACGCCAGGCGCGCAAGGTTGCCGGTGTGGTTGGGGCTGAGCGGGTTTAGGAGCTGCGCTGCTGTGTAGCTGGCTTCGGCAAGGTTGAAGTGCTGGTCGCGGACTGCAGGAGATTTTGCAAGGCGCGCGTTTCCAATCTCGGCGCGGCCGAGCAATTGACGGTACTGGTCTTCGGTGGGGCGCATGCGCAATACTTCCTGATAGAGAGCAACGGCCGTTGGCGAATCTGCGGGGGCTGCATATTTGCCCGCGTAACGCGCCATTATGTCGGCTTGAACTGGAACAACATTCAGTGCGTATGCGGTAATGGCTGATGCGATGATGATGCCGAATGCAACGGCCGCTTTGTTGATGGATGGGTTTGCAATGGAGTCATTTGTGCGTGCAAGGGCAAAGCCAACTGCCAGCCACAGAGCGAGCACTGCGATGCAGAAGAATGAGAATATGGCGGCGCGGTTGCCCACAATGGTCATGAGCTTTTCCATTGTCACGGCTTGGTCACTGCTGGTGCCGGACAGGCGCACGAGCAACTGGATAATGAATGCGATTGAGATAGCTGCGCCAAGGGCTCCGGCGCGCAGTGCAGTACTGGGATCGGGTGACAGCCGGCAGGCGGCAATCAGGCAGGTAAGCACAATTAGAGTAAGCAATGGCAAGCCGGCACCAGCCAGGCCTTGCATGTTGATTAGAAAATTGTTGCTGACCGTGCACGTGGCAACCGCACACAGTAGTCCGGGAACAGCCCAACTGGCTGTCGTGAAAGTGGCTTGCGGTGCGTTCTTGGACTTGCGCGGCTTGTGTGTCTCTGCGGCTTCTGCTGCTGGTTGGTTCGGATTCAGTTTCAGCGCGAGTAGGGCGCCTGAAAGTATCCAAAAATATGTGCGGCTGGTAACGGTCGCAATGCCAAACGCTGTTTCGATGTAGTGCGACACGAGCGCTGCCAGCAGGGCGGCAACCACGAATAGGTGGCTATGGTCCGTTGCGCGCAATTCAGTTTTGGCTAGAGCAATCCAGCCAAGAAAAATGCCGAGCCCGGCAAGTATGCCAAGCGGTAGTGCAATGCCAATAAATTCGGGACCTTGCATAACCCATAACGCAGCGCTTGCGAGCAGGCCGCCAGCAGTGGCGGCGAGCCAGAAAAAATTCCGGCGCTGGGCGTTGGACACCAGATTCAGGCATTGCATGGCAGTGAAGAGCACGCTGCCTAGCAAGGCAAGATGGGCAGCGAGCCCGAGGACTCCGCCGGTGACGAGCACATCCAGGGTTTCGTTATGGGCGCGGTCTGGCATTTGCGTGCGCCCAAAGCTTGGTTGTGAAAACGCTTGAATTCCGAGGTCAAAGACTTCGGGACCGTAGCCCAGCCATGGGCGCAGCACGTTCAGCCTGTCCGTTTCACCGGATGGGTACGTGATTGCTTCGCGCGGATTAATTGCCTGCCAGGCGCTTTGCCAAATTAATATGCGGCCGCTGCTGCTGGTGTCTTGTTTGTCCAGAAGATGGGCGTAGCGCGTGAGTGTGTTGCTATCGCGCAGGCGCGCCAGCATTGGCAGCTGCAGGTTGAGAACCAGCAGCCCGATTGCGCCGGCGGCGCCCACACCAATAATCGCAGCTGTGTAGCGGCGCTGCCCGGTGGCGGCCAGCAGCGCCAAGCCGCCCAGTACAGTCCCGCCAAGCCATGCCAGCGCCGGTCCGCGGCTGCCGGTGTACAGCATCGCGATCAATGCAAGTACTACTGCGAGAAGGTCGATGGCAAGTGCGCCCAGTGGCCAGGCGCGATTGGCAGGCTGCAGTTTGGATTGCTGCCATGACTGGGATGCGCTCACAAGGGCGAGCGGAACAATCATCACGAAATATGCGCCGGCGAAAATTGGATTGCCCAAAGTTGTGATGATGCGGTCTTGCAGTTTATAGGTCCACAGCACACTATCTGCGCCAAAGTGCTGCACGATTCCAAAAAGCGAGATTGGCAGGCTGGTGACGACAACTACTTGCAGCAGGCGGCGCAGCTGGGCAGGTGTGCGCAGCCATGCTGCGGTCAGCGCGAACAATAGAACGTAGCAAAGAAGCGCAAAAACACCCTGGGCGCGCAGGTAAGATCCCCAAAATGAAATGCGCGTGGATAGCGAAAATATGTTGCTAGTCACTGCTGCGCAAATGGTAAGTGCAGCAGCGGCGGGCAACGGGTGCGATAGCGCCGCGAGCCAACTGCGCGGGCTGGCAAGTGTTGCAGTGCTTTCGAGCGCCACAACCAACAGTACGCCCAGCAGCACAACTGCAAGCGAGCGAATTACGGCACTCTTATCTGGCTCGAATATATTTTGTGAGTGGGCATTGTAAAACAGCGGTGCGAGTACGAGCGCCAGCAGCCAGCCGGCTTCAAACAGGCCAGCAGCCACGCGCGTGATACGAAGATTTGAATTTGCGGTGGGGCGCTTCATGGGCGCGGGTTTGCCAGTAATTGCGCTGCGCTTGCAGCTTGCAGTTGCAGGAGCAGTTCGTGCTGGGATTGCGGCGCACTTGCCAGGGCTAGTGCGGCATATTGGCCGGCTTGTTCGTACTGTTGCAGTGACATGTAAAGCTGGGAGAGGGTGCGCTGCAGTGCCCACGGCTCGAATTTGGCTGCGCTGCCGGGTTGTTCGTCTGGTTCCCCAAGCGTAGCGGTGGAATCTGTTGCGCTAATCACTTGTTCAAAAAGGTCGGCTGACATTCGGTAGCTTGAGTTTTGCGCGACGGCATCTTTGCTGGCAGTGCCACGCTGCAGCCACAAGTTGCCCAGCAGCAGCTTGATTTCTATGGGGGAAGTTCCGACCGGGCTGTTCAGCGCTTGGCTGTAGTAGTCGAGCGCTGCGGAAAAGTCTCTATCATTTGCCTGCGGGCTGACCATACGGGCCGTGGCTACATTGCCAAGCAATACGAGCGAGCGGGCGTTGGTGGGGTCTTCAGTTTGTGCGCGCTGCAATTTGGTTTCTGCAGCGGCGTAGTCTAAAAATACTTCGTAATCAAGCACGGCCCAATTTTGCCACCAGCGCGCGTCGTGCGGGTTGAGGCGCAAGGCAGCCGCATAGTAGTTGTCGGCGCGGTTGGCCGTGGCCGTGCGATCATCCAGGTTCTGCGTGTCCTGTGCAATGTCGAAATTTAGCCGGGCGATGCTGATGAGGTAGTTCGGGTTGAAGGGGCTGATGAGCAGGGCGCGCTCCAAGTGTGAGCGCGCAGCAGAACGCAAGACGGCACGCGCGGCTTGCGTGGTTTGTGCGCGCGCCGCAATCAGCGCGGTGCGTCCATACAGATACCACAACTCGTCTTGTTGCGGCGCCAGCTGTACTGCGCGGTCCAGAAGCGTGAGCGCATCCGCGGGATTTGCGGCCTGCACCAGGTTGCGGTGGGCGTCCGCTTGCGAAGCGTTTACATTGAGGTATGTGGCTCCGATGCCAATAATGAGAAACGCTGCTAGCGGTGCAAATATGAATTTATTTGAGACGGGATGTTGTGGTGCCGATTCACGCTGCGCCAGAGCCCAGCCGAGGCCGAGGGTGAGCAGCACAATCCAAATTGCAAATGCGGAGACGGATGTGCTGCGGGCTGCCGCTGTCTGCAGAATATTATTGGCGTTGCTGCCGGCAAGTGCGCGCCCGTCGAATTGAGTCCAGGCAAGATAGGTGACGGGCAAGCCAAGGCCGAGGCCGGCTAGGGCCCAGGTGGCAGCGGCAGCGGGTGCGTGGGCGTACGCAAATACTGCAGCTGCAGTAGCGCATGCCAGCAGCAGTAATGCAATGGCGGGTGCCGAAGATGACAAGCCAAGGTTCGGTACCCACAAGCTGAAGAGCACAAGTATGCCGGCAAGCACTGCTGGCACAGCAAGTTCGGTTCCTATAGCCAAAGCTTGCAGCGCCGGTTGGGCTGGTGCGGTGAAGGAGCTTGGCTGCCGCTGTTTAGTCATTGCCTGTGGCGTCGGCTGGGTTAATTGCGCTGGCTGTTGCAGCTGATCCCAATTCCAAATCAGGGCAATCACAATTACAAAGTGCAGATCGGTGGTTATTGTGGCGATCCCAAATTGAGCTTCGATAAAGTGCGCAAAAGCTGCGCCAGCCAGGCCGAGCAGAATGAAGTTGACGGGTTGGGTGGTGCGCGGTTCCACGATGGTACTCAGGACGGGGAACATTAATGTGCCGGCCGCGAGGCCGAGTGCCAGCGCAACGGCAGCCAGCTCAGGGCTGCGCAGCTGCATTGTTATTAAGAGCCCGGCGGTTGCACCCGCAAATTGCAGAGCCCACAGACCGTAGCGGTTTTTTGAGCCCGTTAAGAATCCCAATTGCAGCAGCAGTTTGTTGGCAAGTGTTGCCCACAACCAGTACGCTGCTACAGCGCCGATGATGCCAGTTGTGAGCAGCGTGTCCCACAGCATATTGTGTGCGCGGTCGGAGAAGAGCGCGTTGTGGAATTCAGTGCGGTAGGAGGGTGGCAGAACGAAGCCGGCCGTTTCGGGCCCGTAGCCGATCAAGAGGCGCAGGCGGCTCCAAGTGTCGACGGTACCGTCGGCGTAAATGAGTGCGGGTGTAGTTAGCAGTGCATCCTTGGCGTGGCGCCAAGTTTCAATGCGCACTTGCGTGCTGGATTCGGTGCGGTTGGTTGTGTCCCACACATGCGCGAGGCGGCCGAGATAGGGGCGGTCGCGCAGTGCTTCGAGCGGTCCATTGGGTATGTTGAGCGCGTACAAAAATAACAGGACTGCGCCGGCCACACCAAACAATGCGAGCAGTGCTTTGCGGTTGTTGAGCGCAGCGGCCTGGCAGATGGCCATGAACAGGCAGCCGGCAGCGATGCCGAGCAACGGGCCGCGGCTGCCGGTAAACCAAATTGCCAGTACTTGCATGGTCGCGGACAGCAGCTGCAGCGCTGCTTGCGCGTGGTTGCGCATGCCACCTGTGCTGCGCAGCAACGTTTGCAGCGCGCACGCCAGTGTGAGCGGCAGAGTCAGCACCAGATATGCGCCAAGAAAAATTGGATTGCCCTGCGTGGAAGACACGCGGTCTCCCAGAAATGCCTGGCCCCATTCGGCCGGATCAAGCTTCAGGTGCTGCAGGATGCCGTAGAGCGCTGAAATTGTGGCTGCCAGAACGATTGTGTCGAGCAGGCGCTGCATCTGAGCGGGGCGGCGCAGGCCGACGCATTGTGCCACCAAAACTGCCAGAAGACATAATTCCATAACGGCGCCATGGGCGCGCATGTAGGTTCCATGCCAGCTAATTTGTGGTGCGATGGACAGGCCGGTGCTGAGCAGCAGCGCAACCGCAATGCCAGCGGAGGCCGGCGGGATAGCAGCTGCCATTTCGGATGCGGTGGCCGTGTGTCCGGAGTAGCGCCACACGCTGATGCGCAGCAGCAGCGCAGCCAGCAGTAAAGCGGCCAGCACCTTGAACATGGCAATCTTGTCTGCTTCGAAAATTGTGAAGGTGTGCAGGTTGAAGTGCAGCGCGACCACAACCACAGAGGCGAGCCACGCTGCTTCCGCTACGTTATCCGCCACTATGGCCAAGATTGCCGGCAGGTTGGCTGCGCGGGTGCCTGATTTTGGTGTGGCTTTAGTTTGCGGCCGTAAGGTCATTGATCATGCCTTCAAAATATGCCTGCTCTGATTGCGGCGCCAATGCCAGTGCGGCTTGCGCAGCAGCCAGCGCTGCCGGCTTGTTGCCCAGCCCAAAGTGCAGCTGTGCAATTGTGCGCTGCACCATCCAGGGCGTAAACTCGCGCGCTGGCTGTCCGCTTGCGGTCTGCTCGGCAAGCCCGCGGATAAAAAATTCGATTGCAGCGGCTGAATGCTGCGCGGCCTGGGCGGGTTCAAGCTGGCTGCGCTGCAGTGCGAGGTTTCCCTGCAGCACGCGCGTGGCGGCGAGGTCGGTGCCGGATTGCTGGCTGGCGGCCAGCGCATACTCTTTTTCTGCCTCGGCAAAATGTAGTGCGGGTTGCGAAACGGTGGCTGCGGTGGCTTGCGCAGCTTTCGCGAGCTTCACATGCGTGCGGGCTTGGTCCGATGGTTTCTTTTCTAATGATAAGGCAGTGCGGTAGGAATCGGCGGCGGCTGCGAGATGCGCCGTGGCAGTGGCTGGATCAATGGTTGCGTGTGCCAGATTCATGTCGCCGATCGCGAGGTGGGTGCTGTCGAAGGTCGGGTCGATGCCAAGCGAGTGTGCAAATTTTGCAGCGCCCGTTTCGTAGTTGCCGCGCGTTGCATATTCAAACTGCGCCCAATCGTTCCATAGGTATACATTTGCAGGAGTAACCCAGGTGGCACTTTCGAAGGCTGCGGTAGCCACATTTGCGTTTGCGGGCACATCTTGAGTCCAGTCATGATAGAGGCGTGCAAGTGTGACGGCTGCGTCCGTGCCGAATGGCCGGGCCTTGATGGCGGTGCGCAATGCTGCTTCGGACGCTACGCGGCTGGGTTCGCGTTCCGCGGGCGTGGCGCTTTGCTGGGCAATACGGCGCTGCAGCTGGCCGACGCGATACCAGTAATCCGGCTCGGTTGGGTGCAATTGCGTTAGCCGCGTGAACAATGCCAGTGCCGGTAAGAAGCGGCTGTTGGATTCGAGAGTTTGCGCATGCTTTGAAGTCATTTCGGCTTGAGCGCTGCTGATGTCCGTTTGCCAACCCAGTCCGGCAGCAAACAGGAAGCCCAGCGCAGTAATGGTTCCGGTGGATGCGGCGGTTCGTGAGGCAGCTGCGCGTTGGGTGCCCATCAGTGCCAGCGCAATTGCGGCAGCACCAGCCCACACAAGTAAATTGTACGCGCCAAAGAATGCGTGATAGAGCCCGTCGATGCGGAATGCCTCGGCTGCGGATTGCGCGGCCGGCTGTGCAAGCGCGCCAAGCGCGGCGCTGTAAAACGCGTAGAACACGATGGTGCCCGATGCGACCAAGAGTGTGCGTCCATAGTCGGGCCAGTTGGTTGTTAGCAGTGCTGCGGAACCGAGTGCTGCCAGAGTTGCAAGCATGCCGATCAATGCCCCTTTCTCGGCGAGGCGCTGCGGGTGGATTGAAAAATCTGCAATGAGTGTGGCACATACCAAAGCCGAGATGAGGCCGGGCACCAGCCATGTGCTGGATGTACTGGTCGGCGCGGGTTTCTTTGGGTTTCGCTGGCGGCCGCTTGGTGCTGTTTGGGGCTGGCTTGCATGCTCGGGCCGTGTGAGCGTAAACAAGACTGCCAGCAGCACCCAGAAAAGAAGCTGCGTTGTTATGGTCGGGATGCCAACTTGCACCTCGACAAAATGCCCGGCAAGTGCGCCAAGGATTGCACTTGCGAGCATGCGTTCGTCGGATGAGGTGTTGTGGGAGCTTTGTGCCGGGGCTGCTGCACAGTAGACGGCGGCGCCAGCAACCAGGCCAAGCCCAAATGCAGGCGCAGCGTAGGACACGCCCAGGAAATAATTGGCTGCAGCGCCGATGCCAATGCCACCGGTGGCGCCAAGCAGCACGAGCATCCGCAACGCGCTGCGGTTGGGGAGCAAACCGGCCGTGCGCAGGCCGAGCACGCTGACTGCTGCCCACAAAAGCAGTGTGGCTAACAAGCCAAGCATGCCGCCGGTTACCAGCGCGTCAAGCAGTAGATTGTGAGCGCGATCCGGGAAGACATCGCGGCCGATGGCATTGTCGTATACAAGTTCAAATGCCGGCCCGAATGTTTCCGGGCCATACCCAACCAGCGGCCGGATTGTTTGCAGCGCGTCGGAGCCGCCGGTGGCGAAACGAATTGGGGCGCGGGCGGCAGCGAGGCGCATTGCGCCACGCCAAATGCGGCTGCGACCGGAAGTGCTGGCGTCTTCGCTGTTGAGCATGTTTGCGAGGCGCTGCAAAGGTGCCACAGTGCGCAGCTGTTGCAGCGGGCCGTTCGGAATGTTGAGCACAGTCAGAAACAGTGCCCCAAGCGCCAGTGTTCCGAGCAGTGAGAAAGCCCAGGCGCGGCGGCCGGCTTGGGCAAAATGAATTAGCAGCATGAAGCCCAGTGCGCAGAGTGCTGCTAGCAGCGGTCCGCGGCTGCCCGTCCACCAAAGCGCAATGCTCTGCAGCGCCAGCAGCGCGGCGTAAACAAAGCCGCGCGCATTGCGCGCCTGCCAAAGCGGCAGCGCGCACGCCAGCGTTAGTGGCATGGCCATCGAGAGAAATGCACCGGCAAAAATTGGATTGCCTAATGTGCTGATGATGCGCAGCCCAAGGTCGTATTCCCACATTGCGGGCTCCATGCCAAAGTGCTGCGCGATGCCATGTATGGATACCACACAGCTGGCGGCGAGCAGCGTGCCAACGAGGCGCTGGCGCTGTGCGTGCTGGCGCAACTCTGTGGCGACTGCAAGCGCCACAACCAGCAGCGCGAGCAAGCTATACGTGCCGTTGTTGCGGCTGAGCGATCCAAAGAAGCTGAGGCGCGCATCAATGGACAATGCGGTGCTGACCAGTGTTGCAAGGATCAGCAAAGCTACGGGAGCCAGGAGCGGGGTATGACGCACTATGTCCCAAGCGGGCAGGTGTGCTCTGCGCATCGCTTGCAGCGCCAGCCAGGCAGCCAGCATCAACAAGGACAAGGCGCGCAGCACGGCGGTCTTGTCGTAATCAAACATGCCCGCTGAGAACGGGTTGTAGTAGAGCGGGACCACGACGAGCGCAGCCAGCCAGCCGGCTTCGAGGAATCCGGAACAGAACTGGGCAGCTCGCGTAGGGGCCGCGGAGCCAGCCATGGCGCGATGATAACCAATGTGCAGCGCTGGCGTCCTAGGTTTTTGTAAAGGTGATATTAATTCGGCGTGCGGCACACGGATTGCGCAGATTGAGCGCGGTGTAAACTTTGCGTATGACCATGTTATTTGCGCGCAATGCAGAGCTGCTGGTTACTATGGATGAAGAGCGGCGTGAGATCAGCGGCGGCGGATTTGTGGTCCGGGACGGCTGGATCGATGCCGTAGGACCGTCGGAAATGTTTGCGGTTGAGCCGGGCGCAGCGGTCTTGGAGCTTGGCGGGCACATTGTTATTCCCGGGTTGGTGAATACACATCACCATCTTTACCAGACGCTTACGCGCGCCGTGCCGGCAGCGCAGAACGCTAATTTATTCGGCTGGCTTAAAACGCTTTATCCAATTTGGGCGCGCATGGGGCCGGACGCCATTTACACATCGGCACTGGTGGGCATGGCGGAGCTGCTGCTCTCCGGATGCACAACCATCAGCGACCACTTGTATATGTTCCCCAACGGCGCGCGGCTGGATGATGAAGTGCGGGCGGCGCAAGAGATTGGCGTGCGCTTTCATGCGTCGCGTGGTTCAATGAGCTTGGGCGAATCGCAGGGTGGGTTGCCGCCGGACCGCGTGGTGGAGCGCGAGCCGGCCATCTTGCGTGACTGTGTGCGGGTGATTGAGCAATTTCATGATCCGAAGCCGGGCTCAATGCTGCGCGTGGTCGTTGCGCCGTGCTCGCCGTTTTCCGTGAGTGCGGGCTTGATGCGCGAGTCCGTGGACTTGGCGCGCAGTCATGGCGTGCAGCTGCACACGCATCTTGCGGAAACGCTGGATGAGGAGCTTTTCTGCCAGCAGCAATTTGGGCGCCGGCCCGTGGCTTATGCGGAAGAGCTGGGTTGGTCTGGGCCGGATGTGTGGTTTGCACATATGGTGCATGTCAACGCGCATGAGATTCCGCTGCTGGCGCAGACGGGATGCGGCTTGGCGCATTGCCCGTCATCGAATATGCGGCTGGCGTCCGGCATTGCGCCCATCATGGACTATCGGCGGGCGGGCGTAAAGGTGGGACTTGGAGTTGATGGGTCAGCGTCGAATGACGGCAATCACATGCTGCTTGAGGCGCGCCAGGCGATGCTGCTGGCGCGCTTGAAGCTGGCCGAGGACGAGCGGCAGGCGCATGCAAGCGGCGCCGAGTTTGCCGGCGCGGTGCAGATGACGGCGCGCGAAGCGCTTGAATTGGCAACGCTCGGGGGCGCTGCAGTGCTGGGCCGTAAAGACATCGGGGCAATTGCGCCCGGTATGTGCGCTGACTTCGTTGCATACAAGCTTGATCGTTTGGCGTTTGCCGGCGCGCGCTCTGACCCGCTCGCGGCGCTTTTGTTTTGCGCGCCGCAACAGCCGGATGTTGTGGTGGTAAACGGGCGCGTGCTGGTGCAGGATGGGCAACTGGCAACGGTTGACCTGCCGCCGCTGCTTGAGCGGCACAACCGGATTTCGAGGGAGATGATTAACGGTTGAGGTGGATCGCGTCGATGCTTTGGTTAATTAATCGGCGGGTCAACCACCAGCGTTAGGTGCCAAGTGGCGCTTAGGTGGAGTACCAATGGGTTTGAATTCGGTTGTGATATATTGCTATTTCAGTTTTGTTGTTGGCGTTCTAAGGTGTGATTGGCGGTAAAGGCGCACGGCGCCTGCCAATTTGACGGGGAGGATTTATTGTGAAACGAGTCGCTCTTTATTTACAGGACGCGCATTCGCTGCAGGATGGCATCAAGTATGCGCAATACGCAGAGGCACATGGATTTGAAGCCGTGTGGCAGGCAGAAAGCCGGCTGGTGCGGGACGCGATTGTACCGATGGCTGCATTCGCGGCAACTACCACGCGCATCAAGATCGGTTCGGGTGTTATCAACAACTGGACACGCAACATTGGCCTGCTGGCCGCCACTTTTTTGACGCTGGATGACTTGGCGCCAAACCGCATTATCTGCGGTATTGGCGCGTGGTGGGACCCGCTGGCTGCGAATGTGGGCATTGAGCGGCGCAAGCCGTTGACCGCAATGCGCGAGACCATCGATGTGTTGCGGCGCTTGCTGGCAATGGAGAATGTGACCTTTGACGGCGAGTTTCACAAGGTGAAGGGGATTGAGCTGGATGTGGTGCATGGGCGCCGTGAGCCGCGCAATGTACCGGTGTTCATTGGCGCCACCGGCATGAAGATGATGGAGATGACGGGCGAGATTGCGGACGGTGTCGTGCTGAATTACTGCGTGCCGCCGGAATACAACGATGATGCGATGGAGCAGCTGGCGGCTGGGGCAAAGCGCGCCGGGCGCAGCCTGGATGAGATTGACCGGCCGCAGCTGATTGTGTGTTCGGTGCATAATGACCGCGCCACTGCGATCAAAGGTGCAAAGCGATTGCTGACGCAGTATCTGGCACAGCAGCCGCACATTGCCAAGGCGTCCGGGGTAAGCGCGGACATTGTGGGCAAGGTGCAATCGATACTTGGCTGGCCTGCAACCAAAGAGCAGGTGGAAGAGGCCATGCAATTTGTGCCGGATGAGTTTGTCTTGAAGATCAGCGCCACGGGCACGCCGGCAGATGTGCGCGCGCGTGTGCAACAGTATGTGGACCGTGGTTGCACCTGCCCGATTTTGTACCCAATGGGCGATCCCTACTTGATGATGGACACATTTGCTGTGTAGGTGTGGGCTGCGTGTTTTTGTATCTGATTTCTTTTTAGGGGGCTGAACATTTTTTATGAAGCAAGCTGATGTGGCGGCAGTTCAGGCGCGCGTTATTGCGGCTAAGCCGAAGATTGTGCAGTTTCTGCGCGAGCTGTGTGCAATCCCGTCGATGGAGAGCCAGATTGGGCCGGTTGGCGAGCGGGCAGCTGCTGAGATGCGCGCCCTTAAGTTTGACGAAGTGCGCTTTGACAAGATGGGGAACATTCTCGGGCGCATTGGCAGCGGGCCGCGCACCATCGTTTTTGATTCGCATATTGATACGGTCGGTGTTGGTGATCCGACGGCGTGGGGTTGGGACCCATTCGTGGGCAAGGTGGAGGACGGCGTGTTGTATGCGCGCGGCGCCTGCGATGAGAAGGGCAGCACACCGGGCATGATTTACGGAATGGCGATTGCGCGCGACCTTGGTTTGCTTGAAGGCTGGACCGCGTATTATTTTGGCAACATGGAGGAGTGGTGCGACGGCATTGCGTGCAACACTTTTGTGGAGGTGGATCCCGGGGTGCGGCCGGACTTTGTGGTGATTGGCGAGCCCACGCGCATGCAGGTGTACCGCGGGCATAAGGGCCGGCTGGAGATGAAGGTGACGGCGCGCGGCCGCAGTGCACATGCGGCCAGCAATCATTTGGGCGACAACGCCATCTACAAGCTGCTGCCCATCATTGAGGCAATCAAGAACATGGAGCCGCAGTTGGGCGACCATGAGTTCCTGGGCCACGGCAAGATTACCGTGTCTGACATGCATGTAAAGACGCCGAGCATAAATGCAGTGCCTGATGAAGCGACCATTTTCATTGACCGGCGCATGACATTTGGCGAATCCAAGGCGGCCGTGATTGCGCAGATTGAGGCATGCATCCCGGCGGCTTCTCGCGCTAGCGTCAAGCTGGCTGAGCTCTTTTATGATGAGGCTTCGTACACCGGCTTTGTTTTTCCGGTTGAGAAGTATTTTCCAGCATGGGCGTTTCCCGAAGATCATCCGCTGGTGCAGGCGGGGCTGGCTGTACGCGGCTTGATAGGGCTGGCTGCCGCGCCAGCTAGCAAATGGAACTTCAGCACCAACGGCATCTACTGGGCGGGCAAGGCGGGCATCCCTTCGATTGGGTTTGGCCCGGGCGACGAAGTGACGGCTCACACAGTAAATGACTCCGTGTCACTTGATGACGTGGTGAAGGCGACTGAGTTTTACGCGGTGCTGCCGAGCCAGATACCGGCATAGGGCGTGGGCTGCGCGCTGTGGTGCAATGAATGACTGAAGGCCGGCTGGCAGTGGTGGCGGTTGGCGGCAACTCGTTAATTACGAGCAATGCGCACCGCTCGGTGCCGGATCAGTTTGATGCGGCGGCTGTGTCGATGCGTTATGTGGCGGATATGGTGCAAGCCGGCTGGCGGGTGGTGTTAACGCATGGCAACGGCCCGCAGGTGGGCTTCATCTTGCGGCGCTCGGAGCTGGCACTGCATGAGCTGCATCCGGTACCGATGGATTATGCGGTGGCGGACACGCAGGGCGCAATCGGGTATATGTTTCAAAAGGCACTGCTGAATGAATTCAGTGCGCGCGGAATGCAGCGCTCTGTGGCAACGGTGGTGACGCAGGTGCGGGTGGATGAGGACGATGCGGCATTTTCCGATCCTGCGAAACCTATCGGGTCTTTCATGGATGAGGCTACGGCGCGCAAGCGCGAGGCAGAGCTGGGCTGGCGGGTGAAGGAAGATGCGGGGCGGGGCTGGCGCTGGGTGGTGCCTTCACCGATGCCGCGTGAAATCATTGAGCTGGATTCAATTCGGGCGCTGTGCACTAGTGGCTGTTTGGTGGTGGCGTGCGGCGGGGGCGGCATTCCAGTGGTGCGGCGCAGCGGGGGCAAGCTGCGTGGGGTTGAGGCCGTGATTGATAAGGACCACGTGTCGGCGCTGCTGGCCGAGCAGCTTGGCGCAGACTTGTTCTTGATTTCCACGGCGGTGCCGCAAGTGATGATCAACTTTAACAAGCCTAACGAGCGTGCGCTGGCGCGCGTGACACTGGCCGAGGTGCGCGAATTGAACGCGCAGGGGCATTTTGCCAAGGGCAGCATGCAGCCGAAGATTGTGGCAATGATGCGCTTTTTGGAGGGCGGCGGCGCGGCGGGCTTGATCACTGACCCGGAGAATATTGGGCGCGCACTGGATGGCGAAACCGGCACCCATTTTGTTTCGGGTTAGAATGCGCGCGGTGCGTTATGGGCCGGCCGCATTGGCTGCAGCGGGTGCGGCAATAGTTGTTAAGCCCGGCGTGATGATTGTCTCGCAATGATGTGACTTGTTGTTCGGAAAAGGCGAGAGGTGCCGTGGTAAACTTTTCTACAGGTGATTAGGCGCAGGGCCGAGGTCACAAAATAGTGAATGCGGGTTTCTTGAAATCATTTTGTTGCAGGTACTGTAAAACGGAGGAGGAGAAAATGAAGACATCGAGATTTGTGAATGGGTTGATGGTGGGAGCTGTGCTTTTGGGCGCTTGCGCAGCGCCGGCCGCTCCGGCTGCGGTGGAACCAGCAGCAGCGGTGGCTGCTCCCGTAGCCGTCGCCGAGGGAAAGAAGATGGAGATCTTCAGTTGGTGGACGAATGGCGGCGAAGCAGATGGCTTGAACGAAATGTTCAAGATCTTCACGGCTAAGAATCCGGATACGGAGATTATTAATGCAACAGTCGCCGGTGGCGCAGGCACAAATGCCAAGACCGTTCTGAAGACGCGCTTGCAGGGCGGCCAGCCGCCGGACACTTGGCAGGTGCATGCTGGCAAAGAGTTGACCCAGTATGTTGATGCCGGCCAAATGGAGCCGCTGACGGACTTCTTTAAGGAGCAGGGGTTTGACAAGAACATGCCGCAGCTGTTGCTTGATCAAATCACCTATAACGGCGAGATTTATTCGGTGCCGGTGAACATTCACCGTTCGAATGTGCTTTGGTACAACATCAAGGTGTTTGGCGATAACAACATTGTTCCGCCGACGACATTCGATGAGTTTTTTGCCGTGGCTGACAAGTTGAAGGCTGCCGGGATTATTCCGCTGGCAGTTGGTGGCGCGGACAAGTTTGAGGCACCGCATCTCTTTGAGAGTGTGCTGCTGGGCGTTTACGGCCAGGATGACTACGTGAAGCTGGTTGGCGGCGACGCAGCCCTGTGGGCGGATGCGCGGCTGGACACCAGCATCAATACGATGGCGCGCATGCTGTCTTACTCCAATGATGACCGGTCTTCGATTGGCTGGTCCAGTGGTGCCGATATGCTGCTGGAAGGCAAAGCGGCCATGATGATTATGGGCGACTGGGCACATGGTTACATGATGAGCAAAGGGGCGGCAGCGGGCACTGACTACGGCTACGCTCCGGCGCCTGGCAATGGCGGCGTGTTTATGTGGCTGAGCGACAGCTTTGGTTTGGCCGTGGGTGCGCCGCATCCGGAGGAAGCGAAAGCTTGGTTGGCGGTAGCCGGCTCGCGGGCCGGGCAGGATGCTTTCAATCCGAAGAAGGGTTCCATTCCGGCACGGACCGATGCGGACCAGAGCCTGTACGATGTCTATCTTAAGTACTCCATCAAGAGCTTTGGCGCGGACAAACTTGCGCCGAGCATTGTGCATGGGGCGGGTGCTCCGGAACCGTACATGGCGTTGTATGGCAATGCGTTGAATGTGTTCTCAAGCGACTTGGACGGTGATGTGCTTAAGAGCTCGTTGGTGGAGGCGACTGCTGAACTTGGCGCCAAAGATGTGGCGGCTGGTGCTTTTGCCAAGGAAATTGTGGCGGGCTTGGTGATGGTGGGGCCAGAGCGGGATCACGGATGGAATGAGGCGCATCTGGCGGCAACGGAGTATGTGACGGCCAAGATGCCAAATGTGCGCTGGGTGATGATTGATAAGGTGAACGGCGCAGACCGGCCCGACACCACGATCGAGATGATTGCGGATGACTTTGCGGCCAAGGGCGCGCAGGTTATCTTCACCAACTCTGCGGAGTTCAAGGATCCGACCAATAATGCTGCGAAGGCGCATCCGGAGATTACCTTCATTCACATTTCTGGCGATGCAGTCTTGGATAAGACTGCCCAGCCGAATGTGGGCAACTTTATGGGCCGCATGGAGAGTATGAAGCACGTGTCTGGTTGCGCGGCTGCGTTGCAATCTACGACGGGCAAGATTTCATATCTGGGACCTCTGATCGATGCAGAGACGCGGCGGTTGGTGAATAGTGCTTATTTGGGCGCCAAGCATTGTTGGGTGGATGTGCTTGGAAAGAAGGTTGGCGACCTTAAGTTCAATGTGACTTGGATTGGTTTCTGGTTCAATATTCCGGGCTTTACGCTGGATCCGACCCAGGTGGTGAATGATTTTTACAATGGCGGGTCGGACGTAGTCCTGTCCGGCATTGATACCACCGAGGCCTTGGTTGTGGCCGGGCAGCGGGCTGAGAAGGGCGAGAAGGTGTACGCAATCCCTTATGACTTTGTGGATGCGTGTTCTGAGAAAGCGAGCGTGTGCCTTGGAGTTCCGTACTTCAACTGGGGTCCGTCATATCTTGCAACCGTCAAGAGTGTTGGTGACGGAAGTTGGAAGCAGTCTTGGGACTGGACGGGTGCGGACTGGAAGGACATGAAGAATCCGGATACCGGAACGGTAGGCTGGATGAACGGTCCTGGCCTGAGCGCGGACAACCAGGCGAAACTGGATGGGTTTATTGGTGAGCTGGCAGGCGGCTTGAATTTGTTCACCGGACCGCTCAAGTATCAGGACGGAACAGAGTTTGTGAAGGACGGAGCGGTAGCGTCAGACAGCGAAGTCTGGTATACGGAGCAGTTACTGGCTGGTGTGAAAGGCGCTTCGAAGTAGATTGACGGGGATCTCGCCCTGCAGAGAACTCTAGTGATAAGCCTTGCCCCTTCCAAGAATTGGAAGGGGCAAGGTGTTTTAAACGCAAAATGAATATTGAGCTGCGGCAGATTCATAAGCGCTTTGGTGGCGTGCATGCCAACGCGGGTATTGACTTGAAGGTCGGCGCCGGTACGATTCTGGGTGTCTTGGGCGAGAACGGCGCCGGTAAAAGTACGCTGATGAAAATTCTGTCAGGCTATTTTCACCCGGACAGCGGCGAAATATTACTTGACGGCGCGGCCGTGCGCTTGCGCACGCCGGCGGCTGCGCTGCGGCATGGTGTGGGCATGCTGCACCAGGATCCACTTGACTTTCCGCCCATGCGCGTCCTCGACAATTTTCTGTTGGGGCGCGAAAACCAATTTTGGCAGCGGCGGACTGAAGCTCGTGCGCAGTTTGCTGCGTTGTGTGACGAATTCGAATTCCGGCTCGATGTGGATGGATACATGTTTGACCTGACGGTTGGCGAGCGCCAACAGTTGGAGATTGCGCGCTTGTTGTGGCTGGGTGCGCGGGTTCTTATTTTGGATGAGCCGACTACTGGCATTTCGGCCAATCAGAAGGTGAAGCTGTTCGCCACGCTGCGCAAGCTGGCGGCGCAAGGCAAGACTGTGATTTTTGTTTCGCACAAGCTGGAAGATGTGGAGGGATTGTGCGGGCGCGTGGCGGTGTTGCGGCGCGGCGAGCTGGTAGGTGAAGCGCAGCCGCCGTATAAAACTGATGCGCTGGTGCAAATGATGTTTGGCCAGGAGCTGGCTGTTGGTACGCGGCCGGGGGCGACGCTGGGTGCAAGGCAGCTGGAGCTGACGCGGGCGGATTTTGCGGGTGAACATGTGGTGCTGCGAAATGTGAATATTGCAGTTGCGGCGGGCGAAGTGATCGGGCTGGCCGGGCTGGAAGGATCGGGGCAGCAGCTGCTGCTCAAAGGTGTCGCGGGCTTGGTGCCACTTGCCAGCGGCAGCTTGCATGTTGGCGGGCGTGACCTGTCGCGAGAGTCTTACAAGGCTTATCTGGAGGCTGGCACGGCTTTTATGGCAGCGGATCGGCTGGCGGAAGGAATGATTGCGGGCCTAACAATTGAGGAGCACATGGTGCTGGCGCGGCGCGGCCGGCAGGCGGCGATTGTCGATTGGGCCGGGGCGCGCACAAACGCGCAGGCGGGCATCGCAGAGTTCAACATCAAGGGTGTGCCTGACAGCTTGGTGGAGGGACTTTCCGGTGGCAATCAGCAGCGTGCGTTGCTGGCTCTGCTGCCGCCGGCGCTTAAGGTGCTGGCGATGGAACATCCGACACGCGGGCTGGATGTTGAGTCCGCACAGTACATATGGGACAAGCTGCTGCGGCGGCGGGCGGAAGGCACTGCCATTCTGTACGCCACTGCGGACCTGGATGAGCTGTTGCGCTATAGTGACCGCGTGCTGGTTTTCTTTGCGGGCGAGATAACAGCTGAACTGCGGGCAAGCGCTGCGACGGTGGAGCAGCTGGGTGCGTTGATTGGCGGCAAGCAGCTATGAGTGTACTGGGCGCTGCCGACCGGCCGGGTTGGATGGGGCGTGTGCTGCTTGTACTGGTTCCAGTGCTGCTGGCGCTGGTGATAACGGCGGGCATCCTGTTGCTGGTGGGCGCCAAGCCGCAAACTACGCTGCTCAAGCTGTTGCAAGGATCCTTTGGCACGGGCGTAAAGCGGGCGGATGTTGCCGTAGTTTGGGTGTCACTTGTAATTTGCACGGCGGGATTGCTGGTAAGTTTTACGGCGGGGCAATGGAACATTGGCATGGAGGGGCAGATTGTGTTGGGGGCAATTTGCGCAACCTGGGTGGGGCGGCAGTTTGTGGATATTTCCGGGGTGCTTGAGAGTGGCGCGCCGGTGGGCGTGATGCTGGCAATGTTTGCGGGTGGCATTGTGGGCGGCGTGCTGTGGGCGATGGCAGCCGGCGCGCTGAAAGTGCTGGGCAAGGTGCACGAAATTTTTGCGGGCCTCGGCTTGAACTTTGTTGCCAGCGCCGTAAGCATCTACCTGATCTTTGGAACTTGGAAGCAAAAGTCCGGCGGTACTTTGAGTGGCACCGTGTTGCTTGATGAGCAGCTGTGGCTGCCGACCTTTCAGGGTTTTCGGGCAAGCCCTTATTCGCTGCTGATCGCAGTGGCTGTAGTTGCAGCAGTTTACTTTGCGCTGCGCGGAACGCTTTGGGGCCTGCAACTGAAGGCAGTCGGCCGGAACTTGCGTTCGGCCCGCACCCTGGGTGTCTCCACGCATCGGGTTCTTTTCAGCGCATATGCAGTTTGTGGCGCGTGCGCCGGCCTTGCAGGCGCGGTGCTTGTGGTGGGCGTGCATCACCGCTTGATACCGGGCATATCGTCCGGGCACGGCTTTTTGGGAATCTTGATTGCGTTGCTGTCTGGGTTTCAGGCGTTGTATATTGCGCCGATAGCGCTGTTTTTTGCGGCGCTGAGCATTGGCAGTATTGCCCTGCAACTAGACCTGAAGCTTGATTCTTCGCTGGCGGGTGTGGCACAGGGCGTGATGGTGCTGTGTGTGCTGCTGGTGCAAGGCGTGCGTGAGCGGCGCAGCGGCGGGAACAGCGCATGAGCGAAGTGCTGTTAATTGCGACGCTTGCGTCAATTCTGGCGGACAGCGCCCCGATTATTTTTGCTTCGCTTGGCGAAACCTTGAACGAGCGCGCCGGTGTTGTCAACCTCTCGGTGGAGGGCACGATGATGCTGAGCGCGATGGTTGCGTTTGCAACCGCATTCGTGCTGGATAGCTATGGCCCGATGGTGTATTTAGGCGCCGACCTGGCACCGTATATTACGGTGGGCGCGGGATTTGCTGCGGCTATGGTTGCCGGCGCACTGATTGCGCTTGTGGTTGCGTTCGGCAGTATTACGCTGCGCCGCGACCAGGTTGCGGTTGGCTTCATCATGACGCTGCTGGCTACCGACCTGAGTTCGTTTGCGGGCGTTGGGTTTGTGCGCAAACCCGGCCCATCTGTGGGACCGCTGCCAATTCCCGGCTTGGCCGATATTCCGGTGCTGGGTCCAATTTTGTTTTCACAAGATGCAGTAACTTACCTGAGCTTTTTGTTAATCATTGGCATGGCGATATTTTTTGCGCGCACGCAGGCGGGTCTGCGTTTGCGGGGAATTGGAGAGCGGCCGCAGGCTGCTTTTGCGCGTGGCACGAATGTGGTGTTGATGCGTTATGTGTATACCTTGGTGGGTGGCGCGTTGATTGGCTTCGGCGGCGCGGCGTTTTCAATGCATGTAAAGCTTGGCTGGAGCCATCGGCACACTGCGGGTTTCGGGTGGGTGGCGCTGGCGATTGTGATCTTCGGTGGATGGGATCCGCTGAAGGTGGCATTGGGTGCTTATTTCTTTGGGGCGTTGCGGGCGGCGGCCACAACTCTGCAAGCTTTGCTGCCGGCGGTGCCGGTGCAGGTGTTCCCGCTGCTGCCATTCCCGCTGATGATCCTTACGCTTGTGTTGTTCAACAGTGATGGGTTGGTGCGGGCGCTAAGCGTGCTGCCGCTTGGATTGCGCCGGTTTCTATTCGGGCTGTTGCGCAGCAGTCCTCCGGCTGCGCTGGGCACGCATTTCCGGCAAGAGTGACGCCGGCGGTGGGCGGTATTCGCTCGTGGGTTTCAATTTTGTTTGCAGAATGTATTGGTGGGCACGGCGCTGGACCAAGCGCGTAGCCTGACGTGTAATTGTGGCCAGTGTGGAGTGTGCGGTCTTTGTTGCATCAGGTAATGTTTTGATGTTGCGTAATATGTTCGGACCTGAGGTTGTGGTGTGTCTACGATTGGTGTTGATGCTTAATAGGCAATGAGAAATATTAATTACGCATGCAGCAAGTGCGGGCCGCTCGCGGGACTGGCTGAGCCAGTGTACGTGTGCCCTGAGTGTTGCGGCAACTTGGATGTGGTGCTCGATGTGGAGCGGGTGCGAAGTGCGCACTCGCCGGCGAGCGTTGGAGCGGGTGCGGATCGGTCGTTGTGGCGTTACGCTGCGCTGCTGGCAGTAAACGTGCCGCCCGTTAGCACGGCAGCGCTGCGCACTGTGGGGGGCACGCCATTGTTTCCAGTTTCGCGTCTGGCGGAACATTGTGGCTTGCAGCAGGTGTGGATAAAGGATGACAGCCGGCTGCCGACTGCGTCGTTCAAGGATCGGGCAAGTGCAGTTGTGGTGGCGCGCGCTTTGGATCTGGGCGTTACGCGCCTGATCACCGCATCCACTGGCAATGCCGGCGTAGCGCTGGCAGGCATGGCAGCAGCTGCCGGGTTGGAGGCGGTTATCCTGGTTCCCGAGAGTGCGCCGCCGGCAAAGATTGCGCAGTTGCTCGTATTCGGCGCGCGACTGGTGCTGGTGAAGGGCAACTATGCAGCGGCGTTCAACCTCAGTTTGCAGGCGGCGCGTGAACTGGGATTGTATTGCCGCAGCACCGGGTACAACCCGTTTACGCTGGAAGGCAAGAAGACCGCGGCGTTTGAAATTGCCGAACAACTTTGTGCAGAGAGTGGCGAAGACGGGCGTGATACTTGGGTCGCGCCGGACTGCGTGTTTGTTTCGGTCGGCGATGGTAACATCATCGGTGGGGTGCACAAGGGGTTCAAGGAGCTGCATGCGCTCGGCTGGACCAGGCGTGTGCCGCGCATGATGGGGGTGCAGGCGGCGGGCTCGGCGGCGATTTACAATGCATTTGCTGCGCAGACGAGTGAGATTGGCAGCGTGCACGCGCAGACGGTTGCGGACAGCATCGCAACTGACTGGCCGGCGGATGGGTTGCACGGCCTGCAGGCGGCAACGCAGTCCGGCGGCGCGTACCTGACTGTTACCGACGCGGAAATTCTGGCAGCTATTCCGGAATTGGCGCGCTTGACCGGCGTGTTTGCGGAGCCGTCTTGTGCGGCGGCGTATGCAGGTTTGTTGAAGGCGGCACGCAGCGGGTTGGTTGCGCCGCACGAGCGGGTGGTGCTGTTGATTACCGGCAGTGGGCTGAAAGATGTGGCGGCTGCGATGCGCACAGTTGGTACTCCGCCTGTGATTGCGCCAACCGTGGCGGAGCTGCGGCAGGCATTGCTATAAGGATAGGAGAAGTTGAAAATTTTAATTGCTGCGGACATGGAGGGCATCACTGGCGTTGTTAGTTGGGATCATGTTGATCCGGAGCATGCCGAGTACCAGCGCTTCCGCAAGATGATGACGGCTGATGTTAACGCAGCGGTGTGTGGCGCGTATTTGGGCGGAGCCTCCGCTGTCACAGTTACGGACGGCCACTGGGGCAACCGCAATATATTGATTGAGGAGCTCGAGGAGCGTGCTACGCTGCAAAGTGGCGGTACGCGGCCGCTGGCAATGGTGCAGGGCGTTGAGGCGGGAGTAGCTGGAGTTTGCTTTGTGGGTTACCACGCGCGCGCGGGCGCGCAGCAGGCAGTGCTGGACCACACGTGGTCCGATACCATTGTGGCCAACCTGCGCTTGAACGGGCAGACGGTCGGCGAGATTGGACTTAACGCGGCTGTGTGCGGGCACTTCAATGTGCCAGTGGTGATGATATCGGGCGATCAGACGGCGTGCAAAGAGGCACTTGAGCTGCTCGGTGGTTTGGAAGTGGCTGCCGTGAAGCAAGCGCACGGCCGGATGGCGGCAGATTGTTTGCCGCCGGTGGTGTCGCAGCGGCGCATCTGCGAGGCTGCAGCGCGCGCGGTGGCGCGATTGGCAGCGGGCACGGGCGCAGCGCCGTTTCGGCCTGCGCTGCCGGTGGTGGTCGAGATTGAATTTATGCAGTCGGACATGGCGGACCGTGCCAGCCTGGTTCCGGGCAGCCGGCGCGGCGCGGATCGCAATGTACAGTTTGAGGCGCCCGATATGCTCGCTGCCTACAACGCGTTCCGGACAATGTGTGCGACATCGCGCAGCTGACCAGCTGCAAGGACAAAGTGAATGATTGACCTGACGGTGGACAAAAAGATTGTGGAGCGCAACGCAAAGCGGGCGCGCGAACGCAATGTGCTGATTCCTACGCTTGCGCAACAGATTGCACCGCAGAATGCGCCGGCAAAAATTCGCGAGCGGCTCAAAGGGATTGGATTGTGGGATGTAGATCCGGCAAACTTGTTCCGCATCTCGTGGCACAACGCGCCAGCGGTGCGCGGTGGCGGATTTGGGCCGGTGAACTACATTGAGTTTCCGCCGAGCATCACCGGTGTGCAGGCGCGCATCGTGGCTATTGTGGGAAAGTGGTTTCCCACGGGCGCGCACAAAGTTGGACCGGCATTTGGTTGTCTTGTGCCGCGCCTGGTTAGCGGGCAGTTTGATCCAACGCGGCAGAAAGCAGTGTGGCCGTCAACCGGAAATTATTGCCGCGGCGGTGCATATAACTCAGCGCTGCTGGGGTGCGAGTCCGTTGCCATTTTGCCTGAGGGCATGAGTGCCGAGCGCTTTGAGTGGCTGCAGACAATGGCGGGTGAAGTTATCAAGACGCCCGGGTCCGAGAGCAATGTGAAGGAGATTTTTGACAAGTGCAATGAGCTGCGCAAGTCCGGCACTGACCTGATGATCTTCGATCAGTTCCAGGAGATGGGCAATTACCTTTGGCATTATGCGGTAACCGGCCGGGCGCTTGAAGATGTGGTGCGCCAGGCACTGGGCAAGAACGATTCATTTGCAGGATTCGTGAGCCACACGGGTTCGGCCGGTACGATCGCGGCAGGTGATTATCTAAAGCAGCAGTTCCCGTACAGCAAGATTGTGGCGAGTGAGGCCCTGCAATGCCCGACACTTATCCAGAATGGCTTTGGTGCGCACCGCATCGAAGGCATCGGCGATAAACACATTCCGTGGATTCACAACATCCGTAATACGGATATGGTGATGGCCGTGGATGATGCGGCAGCGATGGCGATTACGCGGTTGTTCAATGAGCCGGCGGGGCAGCGCTTGCTGTCCGGCAGAGGAGTGCCGGATGCGCTGGTGGCGCGGCTGCCGGAGCTGGGTATATCCTGCGTTGCCAATTTGCTGGCGTCCATCCAGTTTGCGAAGTGGCATGAGCTTGGCCCCAACGACGTTGTGGCTACGGTGCTGACTGATTCGATGGAGCTTTATCAAAGCCGGCTGCGGGAGTTGACTGAGCAGCACGGTGAGTTTGATGACCGCGCTGCAGCGGTGGCTTTTGAGCGCCATCTCCTGGGCGCGCATACGGCACATGTGCAGGAGCTCACGTACCCCGAGCGTAAGCGGGTGCATAACCTGAAGTACTTTACGTGGGTGGAGCAGCAGGGCAAGGCGACGGCGGAGTTGAATGCGCAATGGGAGCAAACGTCTTTTTGGACTGGCGTGCAGGGGCAGCTGGCGGAGTTGGATGCGCTAATCGATGACTTTAATGGCCGGTCTGGTTTGGCGGGCAATTGACCTGCGACTGTGAGCGGGGTTGCGAAAAGTTTTAGCTTGAGGTAACGGGGAGATCTATGGCCACGACGGATAAGAAGGAAGACGCCAGCAGCCAGCCTGGAGAACCGGTGCGGTTTCAGGCGGAGATTCGGCAGCTGCTTGATATTTTGGTGCACTCTCTTTACACGCGGCGTGAGGTGTTTCTGCGCGAGCTGATTTCGAATGCATCTGATGCATTGAATCGCATGCAATTTGAAATGCTTACGAATACGGATGTGGTGGATGCGCAAGTGGCAGCCGCAGTGCGAATTACGGTTGATGAGGCTGGCAAACGGCTGACAATTAGTGACACGGGAGTGGGCATGTCGCGCGCAGAGCTGGTGGAAAATCTGGGCACGATCGCGCGTTCCGGTGCGCAGCGCTTTATTGAGAATGCAAAGGAAACCGGTACCGACGCGAGCGACATCATCGGCCGGTTTGGGGTTGGCTTTTACTCGGTGTTTATGATTGCGGAGGAAGTGCGCGTGACATCGCGTTCGTTCCGGCCGACAGATGAGGCGGCTTGCTGGGTGTGCACTGGCGGCGAGTCTTTCACGCTCGAGAGCTCGGACCGCAGGCAGAGGGGAACGTTGATCGAGATTAAGCTGCGGGAGGAAGCCGCGGAGTTTGCGGATGCGTTTCGCATTACGCAAATCGTGAAGCAGCACTCGGACTATGTGCCGTTTCCCATTTATGTGGGCAAGCAGGCGGACAAACCCGGTGAGTTTAAGATTGCCAACCAGCAAACGGCGCTATGGCGCCAGCCCGCCAGGGATTTGAAAGCTGGTGAGTACGTGGAGTTTTTCCGGCAGCTCACTTTCAGCGGTGGAGATCCGTTGTTGCACATCCACTATGTGGCGGATGCGCCGGTGCAAATTTACAGCATTCTGTTCGTGCCGGCCAAAGCCGGCCGGGATTTATTTACGGCGCGCTACGAAAGCGGCATCCGCCTGCATGCGCGCAAAATTTTGATTGAGGAGAATTGCCGGTCGCTGGTGCCGGAATACCTGCGCTTCCTGCAAGGCGTTGTGGATTGCGAGGACTTGCCGTTGAATGTGGCGCGCGAGAATGTGCAGTCGAGCCCGCTGCTGGGGAAGATCAGCCGGGTGCTTGGCCGCAAGGTTGTGGATGAGTTTAAGAAGCTGGCTGTGAATGATGGGGACAAGTATCTGGGCTTCTGGAATGAATTTGGCATCTTCCTGAAAGAGGGTGCGGCCACGGACCCGGAAGCGGCGGGCGACTTGATGGAGCTGCTGCGCTTCCGGAGTACGCTGGATGACGCGGTGACAGCGCTTGCGGAGTATGTGCTGCGGATCAAGGATGAGCGCAAGGAGATTTACTATTTGCTTGCGGATGATTTGCGCTCTGCGACACGCAGCCCGCACCTTGATTATTTCAAGCGCAATGGCTATGAGGTGCTGCTGCTGGTTGAGCCCGTTGATGCGTTCTTGATGGCCAACGTGCGCGAGTTTGACGGGCACAAGCTTGTTAATGTGGCGTCGGGAGACATGAAACTTCCGCCGGCAGCCGAGGCGGAAGATGCGACGGTGGAGGAGCCGCTCGCCGGGCGCGACCTTGCGCGGTTGATTGTAAAGTTCAAGAGCCAGCTGGGCACGCGGGTTGCCGACGTGCGCGATACTGACCGTTTGTCCGGTTCGCCGGTGCGTTTGGTGGACTCGGGGGGCGCGCCCGGGCGTGAAGTGCAGCGCGCGATGCGCGTAATGGACCGGGAGTATGAGCAGCCCAAGATGGTGCTGGAGTTGAACGCGCGGCATCCGCTGCTGCGCAGCCTCGTACATCTTCCGGAGCCAAGTGAGATTCTCGATCTGTGCGTGGAACAGCTATTTGATGCGGCATTGCTGCTGGAGGGGTTGCACCCGGATCCGGCGGGCATAGTGCCGCGCCTGCAGGATCTGATGCAGGCGGCTGTGGGCAAGGCAGCGCCCGCTGCATAGGTCAGGCCGCAAGTTGCGAATCAGGATAGGCTGGGGACGGATCTCTTTGCGCAGATAGTCTGATTGATTTTATGAAAATAAACATACTTGGTGGCGGTCCTGCCAGTTTGTACTTTGCCATTTTGATGAAGAAGCAAAGTGCACTGCATGAGATCACCGTTATCGAGCGCGACGGCCCTGATGATACTTTTGGATGGGGCATTGTGTTTTCCGGCCGTACATTCCAGTTTCTTGAGGCGAACGATCCGCAGAGTTATGCCGAGATTGCTGCCCACTCCCAAACATGGGAAGACGTCATTATCGGTCATCCGCGCGAGACAATTGCGATTGGGGGCAACGCCTTTTCCGGCATTGCGCGACTTTCGTTCCTGAAAATTTTGCAAAAGCGCAGCCGCGAACTGGGCGTTGACTTGCGCTATCACACCAGCGTGGCGCCGGAGCAGTTGCCGGCACTGCGCGCGTGTGATTTGTTTGTGGGCGCGGACGGATCGAACAGTATGTTTCGCAAACACTACGAGGATCTCTTTCTGCCGTCGATTGATGTGCGTCAAAATAAATTTACGTGGCTGGGAACGCCGCAGTCCTTCAGCGGGCTGGCTATGTATTTTCGGGAGACTGCGGCCGGGCTTTTCATTGCGCATGCCTACCGCTTCATGGGGCCGGGTGCCCTGCTGAATGGGGCGTGCAGCACATTTGTGGTGGAGTGTCCGCCGGAGACATGGCTGCGGGCCGGGCTCGATACAATGGGCGAGGCCGAGACATGTGCTTATCTGGCGAATGTGTTTTCCGATGCGCTTCAGGGGCAGCCGCTGCTCGCCAACAAGTTCCTGCGCTGGTTGAACTTCCCCATCGTCAAAAACAAGCGCTGGCATTATGACAACCTTGTGCTGCTGGGTGACGCGCTGCACACGGCGCACTTTTCGATTGGCAGTGGAACCAAGCTTGCGCTGGAGGATGCGGCAGCGCTTGCGGATGCATTTGGCGGGGAGCGCAGTGTGCCAGCTGCGTTGGCGGAGTTTGAGCGCAAGCGCAAGCGCTGGGTGGACGAATTTCAAGAGGCTGCGCTGCGCAGCCTGACGTGGCTCGAGAATGTGGGCGGCGAGCTGGATGGCGACCCGGTGGCTTTTGCGTATCGTGCGCAGACCCGTAGCAAACGCGTTGGCTACAGCCGCATCAAGCGCAGCGCGCCGGATTTTGCGGCGCGTTATGACAGCTGGAAAGATCGGCAGCCGCCGGCAGGGGGTCCAGTGCCCACGGAATGGCTGGACCTTTTTTGCAAGCGCAGCTTTGGGCACCTTGCGACGTTGATGGCGGACGGTACGCCGCATGTCACCCCGGTGTGGGTTGATTATGATGGTGTGCATGTGCTTGTTAATTCTGCGCGCGGAAGGCTGAAGGACAAGCACATGGAGGCGCGCCCGGATGTTGCGCTTGAGATTCAGGATCCTGACAACCCCAATCGTTACCTGCTGGTGCGTGGCGCTGTGGTTTCAATCAGTGAGGCCGAGGCCGATGACCAGTTGGATGCGATGTCGCCGCGCTATTTGAACCGCGAGAAGTATCCGGCCGGGATGCGATTCGCAGGTGAGGTGCGGCGCCTTTACAAGATCAAGGCCAAGAGCGTTGTGTTTTGGGATCCCTTTGGATGAGTGCGCTGCAGCGCGTGGCATGGGTGACGGGGGCGGGGCGTGGCATTGGCGAGATTTCTGCGCGCATGCTGGCAGCTGCCGGATACAAGGTGGCTGTGTCAGCGCGCACTGCAAAGGACATTGAGCGTGTGGCGGACTCGATTGTCAAGAGTGGAGGCGTGGCGGTGGCAGTGGCATGTGATGTGACGCTGCCGGCATCTGTGGTTGCGGCTGCTGACCGCATCCGCGCTGCGTTGGGCCCGGTGGGCGTGCTGGTTAATAACGCGGGTGCTGCGGAGTCGCATAAGTTTGTAGGCCATGATGACGAGTTGTGGCGGCGCATGCTCGACGCAAATCTCAACTCGGTCTACTTCGTAACTAAGTCTGTGGTTGCGGACATGATTGATGCGAATTGGGGCCGGATTATTACGGTTGCTTCAATCGCTGCGCGAGTGGGGGGCAAATATATCGCCGCCTATACTGCCAGCAAACATGGCGTGCTGGGGCTGACGCGTGCGCTGGCGGTGGAGCTGGTGGCGCATAATATCACTGTCAACGCAGTCTGCCCGGGCTATGTTGACACTGCTATGACTGCCAAATCAATTTCCAATATCAGCCAGCGGACGAAGGTGAGCGCGGCTGCAGCGCGGTTGTTGCTGGAGCAAATGAGTCCGCAGCAGCGCTTGATCACGCCGCAGGAAGTAGCGCAGGTGGTGCTGATGCTGGCCGCCGATGCGAGCAGCAGTATTACGGGCCAGGCCATAAATATTGACGGTGGCGCGGTGATGAGTTGAGATGTGCGTGGCTGTGGTGGAGCAGGTGTGCCGTTCGGTTTGCTTACGTGGACAAGGCACCGCGTAGTGGGGCGGTGGCGGTTAGTGGATCGTGGAAATAAGTATGAGAGCTGACAAGTTTGATTTCGATTATGACATTGCGAATGGTGTGGCAACAATCACGCTTAATCGGCCGGAGGTGTTGAATGCGCTGACGTTTGAGATATATGCGCAGCTGCGGGATTTGTTTGAGGACTTGCGCCATGCAGACGCAGTGAAGGCTGTGGTTATTACCGGTACAGGGCGCGGCTTCTGCTCCGGCGGTGATGTAAACAAAATCATTGGTGAAATGCTCGGGCGCGACATGCATGCGCACCTTGAGTTTTGCCGGATGACTGGGCATCTGATCCGCAATATGCGTTTGTTGCCCAAGCCAATTATTGCTGCAGTCAATGGCTTGGCAGCGGGGGCTGGTGCCGTGATTGCGCTCGCTGCGGACTTTCGGGTTGTGGCTGACAGTGCGCGATTTGCATTTTTGTTTAGCCGGGTTGGCTTAACCGGCGCCGATATGGGGGCGGCTTACTTGCTGCCGCGGGTGGTGGGACAGGGGCGTGCGACGGAGCTGCTGATGCTGGGGGATGATTTGGATGCGGCTGCAGCTGAACGTTATGGATTGGCAAACCGGGTTGTGCCTGTCGCGCAGGTGATGGAGGCAGCGCAGCAGTTGGCGCAGAGACTGGTGGCCGGACCGGTTTATGCCACTGGAATTACAAAGCTGATGTTGAATAGTTCGTGGACCTTGGACATCAACACTGCGCTGGAAGCAGAGGCGCAGGCCCAGGCACTAATGATGATGGGCGCGGACCACCGGGCGTTTTACGAGGCATTCACCCAGAAGCAGACAGCGAAGTTTAGTGGCCGTTGATTCGAATTTTGAAGATTACAAGATGGCCGAGTTGACGAGAGAAATTATTCAGCCGGCTGGCCTTGCCCGGCCGTCCGGCTATTCGTACGGAGTTGTTACTGATGGCGGGCGCTTACTGCACCTTGCCGGGCAGACTGGCATGGATGCAAGCGGCCGCATTGTGCATCCCGGCGATATAGTGGCTCAATTTGGGCTGGCGCTTGAAAATCTTAAGTTGGTGGTCGTGGCAGCGGGTGGTGAGATGAGCGCAATTGTGAAGTTGACGATATTCGTAACTGACAAAGTTGCGTATCGGGATAACTTGGAGCGTGTAGGTGTGCGGTATCGGTCTGTGATGGGCAATCATTATCCGGCGATGACCTTGGTGGAGGTAAAGAGTTTGTTCGATGACGCCGCGCTGGTTGAGATTGAGGGCGTGGCTGTGCTGGACAAGTAAACCAAGTTTTTCGGACAGTAGCGCATTGTTTTGGCACTTGTTATATTGGCCGGCGCCATTTGATATTTAATGTTTCGAATTTGGTTGTGTTGTTCTGGCGTAGCTTACTAGGAATTATTCATGGATTTTTCGCTTAGCGCTTCGCAGGAAAGTGTGCAGCAGATTGCGCGCAAGTTTGCTCTTGAGCGCGTGGCGCCGCTGGCGCGCGAGATGGACGAGCGCCGCGAAATGCCCATGGCCCTTGTGGCTGAAATGGCCAAGCTTGGGTTGTTGGGGACTGCGCTGCCTGCAGAATACGGCGGTGGGGCCGGGGACAAGGTAAGCCTGGCGCTTTGTTACGAGGAGCTGGGGCGGGCGGATTCTTCTGTGCGTGGTTTCATGACCGTGCACTCCAGTCTTGTGGCGCAGTGCATTCAAAGTTGGGGAAGTGCGGCGCAGCGGCTGGAGTATCTGCCGAAGCTTATATCCGCTGATTTCATTGGTTGCTATTGCCTGACGGAGCCGAATGCGGGCAGCGATGCCGCCAGCATGGAAACTATTGCGGTTGCTGATGGCGAAGGCTTTCGCCTCAATGGTGAGAAGATTTGGATCACCAATGGCGGTATTGCGCATGTGGCAATAGTTTTTGCCAGCGTTGATCGTGCGTTGCGCCACAAAGGTATATGCGCTTGGCTGGTGCCGACTAGCTCGCCGGGTTTTGACCGAAAGCGAATGCCCGGTCGGGAACTGGGGCATCGGGCATCTGATCACGCCCATATCCGGCTGGAGAATGTTTATGTGCCTGCCAGTGCAATGTTGGGCGCGCGTGGCGATGGGTTTCGTGTGGCAATGTCTGCGCTTGACCATGGGCGTTTGGGTGTGGCGGCCGGTGCGGTGGGCGTGGCGCAGGCCTGCCTGGATGCCAGTGTTGCGTTTGCGCGGGAGCGGCGCCAATTCGGCCAGCGCATTGGTGACTTCCAGATGATCCAGGCAGCACTGGCGGACATGGCGGCGGATGTTGAAGCGGCGCGCCAGCTAACGCTGCGGGCGGCGTGGATGCAGGACGCTGGCCTCAAATCAACGCGCGCCACTTCGATTGCCAAGCTGTTTGCAGTGGAAGCTGCCGTGCGGGCCGCTAATGAGGCGGTGTTGTTGCACGGGGGCCGGGGCTACACCAATGAATATCCGGTTGAACGCTACTTGCGTGACATCAAGGGCTTGCAGATATATGAGGGCACGGCGCATATTCAACGCATTGTGATCGCCCGCGATTTGATTGGCAAGGAGGGCGCTTCTCAGGTACTTGGATCTGGTTGATCGCGCCTGCATTGGATTTATTGGGAGGTAATTATGAAAGCTGCAGACTTACCGCTTGCATATAACAGTGTTGCAATTCTTGAGCACAACCTGCCGGCGCGGGCAGGCAAAGTGGCGCTATGCACTCCGGAGCGGGAGCTTACATTTCAACAGGTATCGGACGAAGTGAACCAGCTGGGTAATGCGCTCAAGCGGCTGGATGTGCGCATGGGCGAGTATGTTGGAATTTTGGCGCTGGATTGTGCGGAATGGGCGGTTGCATATTTTGCCGTGATGAAGATTGGTGCGATTGCGGTTGGCATGAACACACTGCTGAAGCCGGCCGAGCATGCGCACACACTCAAGGATTGCCGGGCCCGGGTGCTTATTATTCACCATTCACTGTTGGGCAGCTTGGATGGAGTGCGCGATGAGCTTGCGTTCATTGCGAACATTATTGTGATTGGGGGCAGCAGTACATCATCTGATCTCGATTACCGCACGTTGATTGCGGCTGAAAGCAAGCAGCTGGTGCCTGCGCCAACACTGCGCGAAGATTTTTGCTCACTTAACTATTCCAGCGGCAGCACGGGGGAGCCCAAGGGAATTCTGCACGCGCACAAAGACCTGGCGCTGACGGCGCAGTTGTGGGCGGTGAATGTGCTCGGCTTGCGTGAAGACGACCGCACCCTGGCCACTGCAAAACTTTTCTTTACTTTCGGGACTGGCGGCAACCTGGTGTTTCCGTGGTTCGTAGGAGCGAGTTGTGTGTTAATGGCTGCGCCGCCGCGGCTGGTTGCAAACGTGCTTGAACATGTTGAGCGCTTCAAACCAACTGTGATTTATCACGCGCCAACCGGGTATGCAGCCATACTGGCGAACGAGGAATTTGCTAGCGGGAAGTTTGATATCTCTTCTGTGCGAATATGCGTGTCGGCGGGTGAATCTTTGCCGGCTGCTGTGTGGCAGGCGTGGAAAGATCGCACTGGGCTGGATATCATTGACGGCATTGGTGCGACGGAAGTCTGGCATATTTTTATCTCCAACCGCCCGGGCGATATTCGCGCGGGGAGCAGCGGCAAACCGGTGCCGGGCTACGACGTGCGCATTGTGGATGAGCAGGGTGCATCGGTATCTCCGGGTGAGGTGGGCAATTTACTGGTGCGGGGCGAGTCGATTGCGCTTGGTTACCTGCATCAATCAGAAAAGAGCCGCAGGACATTTCAGGGCGAGTGGCTGTTCACCGGCGACAAATATCACGTTGATGTTGATGGTTACTATTGGCATGCCGGGCGGTCGGATGACATGTTGAAGGTGGGCGGGATTTGGGTGTCGCCGGTGGAGGTTGAGAGTACGCTTGTGAGTCATGCGGCGGTCTTGGAGTGTGCTGTGGTTGGGCAGATGGATGCGTCTAACCTGATAAAGCCCAAGGCAATTGTGGTATTGAAGGACGGGTTTGCGCCTACCGAGGACTTGCGGGCGGAGCTGGTGGTTTACTGCCGCGAAAAAATGGCTGACTATAAACGCCCGCGCTGGATTGAATTTGTGGCTCAGCTGCCAAAGACTGCGACCGGCAAGGTGCAGAGGTTTCGATTGCGGGAGTAGGTTGGTGCGAGTGGCTGCATTGCCTGAGTTAAGGCAAGGTCGGTTGTGGCAGTGCTGACTCGTGCGCCTTGATCGCCATCTATAATTGTGTTGCGCCTTGGTTGCAACGCGGCAAGGCACAGATCAACTGCTTCGGTACGGTGATTAGGGAGACGAAGCGCGGGACGTGTTGATTTCTTTTTGTGAAAACGTGAATGATTTGGTCGAACGAGTTCGAAGGAAAAACCCATGGCTATTGGTGAATCTAAATATAACTACCTCGGCAAGGGCCACAAACTGATCGAGGGTCAGGAGAAAGTTTCTGGCCGCGTGAAATACACCGCTGACGTGAAACTGGCTGGAATGCTTTATGTGCGTCCAGTGCTCAGTCCGCATGCGCATGCTTCCATTGTCTCTTGCAACTTGACTGCCGCGCGGCTGGTGCCGGGTGTGGTTTCTGTTCTGACCGCCGCCGACTTGTGTTCCAATAAGACGGTAATCAATTCCAGGGCTAGTGCTGTGCTTGCGCGGGACGTGGTAATGTTTCGGGGCCAGCCGGTGGTGGCGATTGTGGCGGAGAGCGAGGCGGCAGCGCAAAGTGGCGCGGATGCGGTTGAGATTGAATACGCGTTACTTCCGGCGGTTGTGGACGCGGTGCGGGCGCTGGCAGACGATGCGCATGTGCTGTGGCCAAATGGCGTGCCAAAAGCGGGCGCCGACTTGACGGCGCAGCATGGTGCTGCTGCAAAGGACAATGAAAAGGCGCAGCGCGCACCTTCCAACCTTCATAGTACGAGTCATTTTGTGAGGGGTGATATTGCCGCGGGATTTAGGGCGGCGGACGTTGTGATTGAGCGGATTTACCGCACGCCAATTGTGCACCAAGGATATCTGGAGCCGCATTCGGTAGTGTGCGACCCCGATACGTTGGCTGGCAGCATTACCATTTATACGAGCACGCAGGGCCAATATATTGTGCGTGACGAGACGGCGCGCATTCTGGGCCTTGCCAAACGGCAGGTGCGGGTTGTGCCAATGGCGGTGGGCGGCGGGTTTGGGGCAAAGTACGGTTCGCTTGAGCCATTGGCGGGTGCGGTTGCGCTTGCAGTTGGCCGGCCGGTGCAGCTGGTGCTTACGCGTTCAGAGGATTTTCTGACTACCACGCCATCACCGGCATGCATCATTGAGTTGAAGACCGGTGCGAGCCGGTCTGGGACCATTACTGCAATTGAGGCGCGGGTCAATTTGGACAATGGTGTGTTTCCGTTTGAGCTTGGCGGAATTGTGGGTATGTTGTTGGGTGGCTACTACAAGTGCGCTAATGTAGACATCAAATGTTTGGAGGTGCTGACTAACAAGCCGCAAAGCGGCGCGTATCGGGCTCCGGGTGCTCCCTCCGCAACCTTTGCGATCGAGTCGAATGTTGAAGACATGGCGCGGGAGTTAGGTATTGATCCGCTTGATTTTCGGTACTCCAATGCGGTGGAGACTGGGGATGCGTGCGGAAATGGGGACCCGTGGCCCAATATCGGCCTTAGGCAATGCTTGGATCGGATGCGGATGCACCCGTTGTGGCAGGGGCGAATTGGGAAAAGCGGTGAGCAACTGAACGGGGCGCACAATGGCGTTGGGGCGGGTGGCGGTAAAGCGGATCCCCGGAAACTTTCGGGCGTGGGAATTGCGGTGGGGGGCTGGCCGTGCGGGATGGGTCCGGCTTCGGCTGTGTGCCGGGTTGATTCGGATGGCACGGTGCGAGTGCATGTGGGAACTGTTGATGTTTCGGGCGCCAATAGTAGTTATGTACTTGTGGCGGCGGAAGTGCTTGGTGTAGCGCCAGAGCAAATTGAAATTGTGCAGGGCGACACCAGCAGCGGTCCATTTGGTCCGCCGAGTGGCGGTAGCCAAACTACATATAGCACGGCGGGTGCTGTGGCCGGAGCGGCGCGTGTCGTACGGGAGCGACTGCTTCAGATTGCTGGAGAACATTTTGAGGCTAGCGTTGAGGACTTGGAGATACGGGATGGATTTGTGTATGTGAAGGGTGTCCCGGATCGCAGTGTTTCGTTTGGGGCGCTGGCTTCCACTGCGGAGACCAAGAAGGGCGGGCCGGGCCCGGTGATTGGTGAGGGGCGCGCAGCAGTTGAGGAAAATGCTCCTGGGTTTGTTGTGCACCTTGCCAAAGTGGAAGTAGACACTGCGACCGGGCAAGTGGCAGTCAAAGAGTATGTGGCCATTCAGGATGTGGGCTTTGCACTTAACCCCACGATGGTGACGGGCCAGATTCATGGCGGCGTTGCACAGGGCATCGGCTGGGGATTGCACGAGGCTATGGTCTACGATGACAACGGCCAGCTGCTCACGGGAACTTTTATGGATTACGATTTGCCGAAGATTAACCAGGTGCCAAACGTGGAGGTGATTTTGGTGGAGAACCCCTCTCCGTTGGGTCCGTTTGGCGCGCGTGGCATTGGCGAGCCGCCAATTGTGGCGGGCGCCGCGGCAATTGCAAATGCAATTAGAGATGCAACCGGCGCGCGGTTGTGCGAACTGCCAATGCGCGCGGAGTTGGTATGGCGGGCGCTAAACGAAACATAGGGCGTGAACATGGCTTTCACCCGCAGCATTAGCGATGCGTGCAAGCGGGCAATCGGCGCAGACATTGTGCCGATTGCGGGCAAGGCGGCAATGATTGTGGCGCGTGAACCGGGCGGGAGGATTAGGCATGCAGTTTGATATTTTGATCAAAGGCGGCGATGTACTGTCACCCGGGTACGAAAGTGGGAAGCTTGATGTTGCTATAAAGGGCGATCGGATTGTTGCGGTGGCGCCGAATATACCGCGCACTGCTGCCAGTCGCGTGATTGAAGCCGCGGGGTTAATTGTGACGCCGGGCTTGGTGGACCTGCATACGCATGTTTATCACAACGCAACCTATTGGGGAATCTTGGCGGATCCAGTGGCGGCGCGCAGCGGGGTTACAACCTGGCTGGATGTGGGCTCGGCAGGTGCTTACAATTTTGGCGGCTTCAGGGAGTGGATTGTAAAGCCGGCTCACGCGCGGTTGTTCGCGCTGTTAAATATTTCATCAATCGGGTTAACTGCCCCAACTTGGGAGCTCGCAAACCTTAATTATTGTGACGCTGATATATGTGTCGATATTGTCAATCGAAATCGTGACTTGATACTTGGCATCAAGTGCCGCATGGATGCAAATACTACGGGCGGGAGCATTGAGCCGCTGAAGCGGGCGCGGGATGCGGCGGATCGGTGTGCGTTGCCGCTTATGGTGCACGTGGGCATTGGACCGCCCGCGATCGGGCAAGTGTTGGAGCTTATGCGGCCCGGTGACATTCTTACGCACTGCTTCACGGGCCACAATATGCGGGTGGTTGATGATGCGGGCACAATGCTTGACTGCGCAAAGCAAGCGCGGGACTTGGGCGTTGTGTTTGATATTGGTCATGGTGCGGGTTCGTTTTCTTTCGACACGGCGCGGGCGCTGGTTGGCGCAGGGCAGGAGCCGGATGTTATTTCGTCGGATATCCACCAGTTGAGTGTGCGCGGGCCGATGTTTGACCTGCCCACGTGCCTCAGCAAATTTTTGGCGCTTGGCATGTCTTTGGAGAGCGTGGTGCGGGCGGCGACGATCAGGCCGGCGACCGTTATGCGGAAGGAGGCTGAGATTGGGGCGCTGCGGGTGGGAGCTCTGGCAGATGTGGCGTTGTTCCGGCTGGCTGATGGTGTGTTTCCGTTTTATGATGTTTTCATGAACCGTCTCGATGGCAAGCAGTTGTTGATCAACCAACTGACGATCTGCGGCGGACGTGAGATGAGCAGGATTGCAGATGGGGCAGTGGCACCGTGGATCGAGCTCAGTGAGCAGCAGCGCAATTTGGTGAAGTGGGGTCATACACCTGAATCTATGGTTTAGGCGGGCAGAATTGGGTCTGGGACGGTGGACGGGGCGGGCGTTTGAGCAGTGTTTGGTGTGCTACCTGCGTAAATACGTGACTTTGTACAAACATTATTGTTGATGGTGGGGTTGGTACACTCTCGTATGGGGAAGCCTATATGAATGCTGTTGCGAGAATGAGACTGGGTGGGGGACAATGGGCAAAGTTGGCAGGTGGTTATGCCCTCTGTGTGGTTTGGCTGCTGACCAGCGCGATGCATGTGCCGGATGGGTTTTTGTCTACAGGCGTGGCAGCTGTGGGGTGGCTGGTTATGGTGGGTACAGTGATGTTTGCGCTGCGCCAGACCGCCGGGCAGCTGGGGGATCGGCAGATGCCGTTGATGGGAGTGCTAGCCGCGTTTATTTTTGCGGCGCAGTCAATTAATTTCCCGGTACTGGGCGGGACTTCCGGCCATCTAATGGGTGGCGCGTTGGCGGCCATTATTGTGGGACCGTGGGCGGCTGTGCTTGTGATGACCAGCGTTGTTGCGATCCAGGCGGTGCTTTTTCAGGATGGCGGCCTGCTGGCAATGGGTTTCAATGTGCTGAACATGGGTGTGCTGACTGCTTTCACTGGGTCGCTTGTATTCCACTTGGTGGTGGGTATCTTCGGACACGGACGCCGCAGCATCATGATTGCCGGAGCGGTGGGGGGCTGGCTATCCGTTGTGGTGGGCTCGGCGGCGTGCGCGATTCAGCTTGCGCTCTCTGGCACCGCGCCTTTGTCGGTTGCGATGCCGGCCATGGTTGGCGTGCACGCTTTGATTGGAATTGGCGAAGGCGTTATTACGGTTGGTGCGCTGGCTTTTATTTATGCGGCGCGGCGGGATATGCTGGAGCAGGGTGCAGCAGCGCCCGGCAAGCTGAGTGCGGCAGTGTGGCTGAGCGGCCTGGCGATTGCCATGACGTTGGCCGGGTTCTCATTTGCTGCCAGCCCGGATCCGGATGGGCTGGAGGTTGTGGCGCAGTCAGGCGGGTATCTCGCCAAAGCGACTGGGCCTTTGTTCACATTGTTTCCGGACTACACGCTGCCTTTTGTGAGTGATCCTGTAATGTCCGGCATACTGGCTGTGATGGCGGGAACGCTGGTCGTTTTTGTAACTGTGTTCCTCGTGGCTGGTTTGCAGCGGCGGCGGGTTGATGCCTGAATGTGCTGCATCTTGATTTAGCGGACCACTACCGCAGCGGGTCGAGCCGCATGCACCGGCTTGACCCGCGGGTAAAGATTGGCGGGGTGCTGGTTTTTATCCTGATTGTGAGCGTGCTTGATCCATTACGCAACGGGAGTTGGCTTTCGCTGGCCTTGTTGTTTGTTGCCACGCTTTTGGTTTCCAAGGCAGCGGGCTTGGGGGCTGGTTATGCTTTCAAGCGTTCGTACTTGGCGTTGCCGTTTGTGCTGGGCGCTGCGGCGCTGCCATTTACCGTGCGCGGGACCGTACTGGCAGAGGTTGGCGGCTGGGAGATCAGTCGCGAAGGCACCATCTGGTTGCTGGGAATTTTTGCGAAGTCCTGGGTTTCGATTCAAATTGCAATTTTGCTTTCGGTGTTGACGCCGTTCCCAGACATGCTGTGGGCGCTGCGTTCCATGCGGGTACCGAAACCTTTGCTAAGCATCGTGGCATTCATGTACCGCTATCTGTTTGTTCTTTTAGATGAGGCGCTGCGCTTGCGGCGTGCGCGTGCGGCGCGTTGTGCGGTGGGCGCGCAGCGGGCGGGCGGCGGGCTGCTGTGGCGCGGCCGGGTGGCAGGCGGGCTGGTGGGCAACCTGATGCTGCGTTCGTTTGAACGCAGTGAGCGCATTTATAATGCGATGCTGGCGCGCAGTTATACGGGCGAACTGTTAACCTTCGGCCGGCCGGCAGTGGCGAGTGAGGACGTTTACTTGCTGGCGGCATGGTTTTCTTTTTTGATTTTGGCGCTCGTGATTGCGTTTATGTTCTGAGAGGCGCCGGACTGTTATGCACCACACAATTGAGGTTCATAATCTTTCGTATCGGTACCCAGACGGGCACGCTGCGCTGGATGGTGTAACACTGCGGATCGAGCCGGGGGAGAAGGTGGGATTGGTGGGGCCGAATGGCGCGGGCAAGTCCACGTTGATCCTGCACCTGAACGGAATATTCCGCAGCAGCAGTGGCTCTGTGCAGGTGTGTGACGTGGAGATTAGCGACCAAACCTTGGGCAAGGTGCGGGCTGCGGTGGGGCTTGTGTTTCAGGACCCGGATGACCAGTTGTTCTCGCCGACGGTGTTTGAGGATGTAGCGTTTGGGCCGCTGCACATGGGGTTGCGCGAGGCCGAGGTGCGCCGGCGCGTAACGGCTGCGCTGACCGCCGTGAATATGGCGGGCTATCAGGAGCGCGTGTCGCATCACTTGAGTACCGGGGAAAAGAAGCGCATTGCGATTGCGACAGTGCTTTCGATGGATCCGGAGATTTTGGTGATGGATGAGCCTTCGGCTGGGCTTGATCCGCGGGCGCGGCGCGGCTTCATCAAGCTGTTGCAGGATTTGCCGCAGACGATGCTAGTGGCGACGCATGACATCCGGCTGGTGCAGGAGGTGTTCTCGCGCGTGCTGGTGATGGACCACGGCCGCATCGTAGCGGACGGTGCCACGGATGCGATTTTGGGGGATGCTGCGTTGCTGGCGCGGCACGGTTTGGAGCTGTAGCGCCTGCGCGGACAGTGGCAGTGTTGTGTTTCAAAGAGCCGCGCGTATCGCGGCTCTTTGCTTTAACCGGGAGTTTAGTAGTGATACGGGCAGCTGCTTGCTGGGCGGCAGCCGCTGGCACGTGGATGGCATAGTTGCGGCGCGGCGCGCGGTGCGCCGCAGTGCTTACAAGCCGGTGAACTCCGTTGCCAGATCCAGCAAGAGGCGCACGCCGTAGCCGGTGGCGCCTTTGGGTGCGAGCGGGTTGTCGTCGGTGTCCGCCCAGACCATTGAGGCGATGTCCAGGTGCGCCCATGGGTAGCCTTCGGTGAAGTGCTCGATGAATTTTGCGCTGGTGCTGACGCCACTGGTGCGGCCGCCGCTGTTTTTGACTTCGGCCATGGCGGTCTCGATCGGCTTGGAATATTCCGGGTACATGGGCATGGGCCACAGGCGTTCGCCGGTGCGTTGGGCGGCGGCAAGCAGTGCGTTTTGCAGCGCGTCGTTGTTGGCGAAGCAGCCGGCGGCCTGGCTGCCCAGTGCGATGCCAATGGCGCCGGTGAGCGTGGCGAGATTTACGACGGCGGCGGGGTTATAGCGCGCCACATAGCCAAGCGCATCTGCCAGCACCAGCCGGCCCTCGGCATCGGTGCTGATGATCTCAACTGTTTTGCCGGTGATGCCGGTGAGGATGTCGCCGGGGCGGAAGGCGTTGCCGTCCGGCATGTTTTCGATGCAGATGGCGACGCCCAGCACGCGGCGCGGCACATGCAGGAGTGCAATTGCCTGCATGGCGCCCACCACAGCAGCGGCGCCGCCCATGTCGTCCTTCATCATCCACATGCCCTCCGGATCCTTGAGGGAGATTCCGCCTGTGTCAAAGGTAATGCCCTTGCCCACCAAGACCAGCGGAGCGGCAGTCTCCATGTCTTTTGGCGCGTGCTCCAAAATGATAAAGCGCGGCGGGTTTTTGCTGCCGCGGCTTACGGCCAGTGCAATGCCCATGCCCGCATTGTGCATATCTGTTTCGTCGAGGATGGTGCAGGTGAGCCCGGCAGCGGCTGCCATGGCACTGGTGCGCGCAGCGAACTCTATGGGATTGAGAACATTGCCGGGTTCGCTGACATAGTTGCGGGCGCTGCTGACGGCTGCTGCAACGGCTGCGCCGGCAGCCACGCCGGCTTGGATGGCTGCCAACTTGGCGGCGTCTGACTCCACCACGCTGCAGGCGTGCGGGCCGGCTGGCAGCGGAGTGCGCCGGTATTGTGGCGGGCGGTAGGCGCTGAGCAGTGCGCCTTCAGCCGTGGCCTGCGCTGCAGCGCGCGGATCCAAGCTGCCGTGGCCGGCGCCATGCGCAATGGTGGCGTAGGACGCAACACCGGTGAGGCGGCCAACTGCGCGGCCGGCGACGGCAGCTGCGCGGCGCGCAGCGTTTAAATTAAATTTGGCTGCCGGGCCGAGGCCCACAATGAGCACCCGGGCTGATCCAATCTGGCCGTTGGTGTATAGCACGGCGCTGGTGTCGGCTTTGCCGGTGAAGTCGCCACTGGCAATCAGGCGGGAGATTGAGCCACCGAGTGCGGCATCGACTGCGCCGGTGGCGCCGCCGGGTGTTGTGACACCTTCAAACAGATTTACTACGATGCAATCGGACGGGTCAGTAGTGATGGAACGCTGCTGGGCTGAAATTATCATGGTGGGTTTGGCTCCGTGCAGCAACTATAGCAAACTGGCGCTGCTACGGCGCGGCTGCGGGTTTGCGCAGCGCGAGCTCTGTGAACACATCGTCGAGGGTTGGGTTGGCGGGAAACACTTGTGCATCCGGGCAGCCGGCAGCAGCCAGCATGGCCTGCAGGCTTTGCGCGCTGCAGGTGTCGGGCAGTGTTACGGCGTGCAGCTGGTCACCCAGCAGGCCGGCGCGGTGCACGCCCGGGTGCGCCTGTAGTGCGCTAAGTGCGGTCAGCAGTGGTGTGGCCAGCACTTCCCACGCGGGTCCGGCAACCAGCGTGCGCTTGAGCGCGGCCGGAGTATCCATTGCCAGCAGCTTGCCGGCGTTCATGATGCCGAGGCGCGTGCAGTGTTCAGCCTCATCCATGTAATGGGTGCTGACAAAAATGGTGGTGCCCTGCTCCGCAAGCGTGTAGATCAGGTCCCAGAACTCGCGGCGCGTAGCGGGATCTACGCCGCTGGTTGGCTCATCTAAAAACAGCAGGCGCGGCGCATGCACGAGGGCGATGCCGAGCGCCAGGCGCTGGCGCCAGCCACCGGAGAGCTGACCGGCCATTTCATTTGCATGGGCGGTGATGCCGGTGATCTCCATTACAGTCTGTACCCGTGGCCGGTGTGCGGCCGGGCGCATGCCGTACACGCCGGCGTAGAAGCGCAAATTTTCGCGCACGGTGAGGTCCTCGTACAGCGCAAACTTCTGGCTCATGTATCCCACCAGTGGCCGGATGGTTTCCGTTTCGTGCTGCGCATCGTAGCCGAGCACGGTGGCGCTGCCAGCGCTGGGCTGCATCAGGCCCAGCAGCATGCGCATGGTGGTGGTCTTGCCGCTGCCGTTGGGGCCAAGGAAGCCGAGCACTTCTCCGCTGTCTACGCTAAAGGTTACGTCATCAACGGCGGTGAAGCTGCCAAACTTTTTGGTGAGTCCGCGCAGCGCGATGGCGGTGGTGCGCATCACGATTTATGCTCGGCGAGCAGCGCGATGAAGACATCTTCGAGCGTGGGTGGGATGGCGCGCAGCTGCGCAACGCTGACCGCGGCAGCTGCCAGCATGCCGGGCAGGCGCTGTAGCGGGCCGGTGGCGCTGCGCACGCGCAAGTGCAGGCGGTCGCCGAAGGTCAGGGCATCCAGTACATCCGCATCCTGCATGCAGACATTACGCGCTTGCTTGAGGGGGGCGGCAGTGAGCTCGAGCACGGCGCCATTGAATGCCTGTGTGAGGGCGCGCGGGCTGCCGGTGGTGAGCAGGCGGCCGCTGTGCATGAAGCCGAGGCGTTGGCAGCGCGCGGCTTCGTCCATATAGGTGGTGGTGACCACCAGTGCCATGCCGCCCGCCAGCAGGCGGATGAGCAGCTGCCAGAAATCCTGGCGCGTGACGGGATCCACCCCGGCCGTAGGTTCGTCCAGCAGCAGCACGCGCGGCGTGTGCACGATGGCGCAGGCCAGACCGAGCTTTTGCTTCATGCCGCCGGAGAGCTGGCCGGCCGGCCGGTTTTCAAAACCGGCGAGCCCGACGAAGCCGAGCAGCTCGGCGGAGCGGGCTTGCAGGGCGCTGCGCGCGAGGCCGCGGACGGCGCCAAAGAACGCAAGGTTCTCCTGCACGGTGAGATCAGTGTAGAGCGCAAAGCGCTGCGCAAGGTAGCCGACACTGCTGCGAGCTTTGTCCGGATTGGCTGCGAGGCTTGTGCCGCAAAGGCTGACGCTGCCAGTGTCCAGCCCAAGCGCGCCGATGAGCAGCCGGATGGCGGTGGTTTTTCCGGCCCCATCCGGGCCAACGAGGCCGTAGGCTTCGCCAGCTGCAACCGCAAAGCTGACGCCCTGCACCGCGCGCGTTTTGCCGAAGCTCTTGCTCAGGTCGCGCGCTTCAACCAGAATGCTCACGGGCGCGTCAGGGGGCGAAGGTTACATCGGCCGGCATGCCGGGCTTCAGCAGGCCGCCGGGATTTTCAATGGAGAGGCGGATGGCAAACACTGTGGCCTTGCGGGCGTCACTGGTTTGCGTGTTGCGCGGCGTGAATTCAGCCTTGTCCGCAATGTGTGCCACGGTGGCGGGAAAAGTTTTTCCGGGATGTGAGTCGACTGCAAGCAGTGCCTGCGCCCCAAGCTTGATGGCGCCATATTGGCTTTCGGGCACAAACACGGTAACCTGCAGGTGCGCCAGATCGGCGAGGATAAAAAGCGGTGCACCCGGCAGCACCACCTCACCGGGTTCCACAGCGCGCGAGAGCAGCGTGGCGCTGCCCGGGGCCTTGAGCGTGAGCCTGGCGAGCTGCACATCCAACACAGCGATGGCGGCCGTGGCGGCATCGGCTTGCGCCTGGGCGGCAGTAGATTGCGCACTGGCGGCTGTGATCTGGTCGGGATTTGTGCCGGCTGCCAGCAGCGCGTACTGTGCCGTGGCATTTGCCTGCGAGCTGACCGCGGCAGCGAGCTGCTGGCGGGCCGCGCGTCCGGCAGCGGTGTCCGCAGTGTTGGATGGCAGTGCATCAAGATTCTCCTGCAGCGCGGCTACGGCTTGCTCGGCTTTGTCCACCACGGTCTGGGCGACGGCCAGCTGTTCTTTGGTGGGCGCGCTTTTCTGCAGGGCCAGGTTGGCGGCGGCAGCGTGCGCGCTGCTTTTTGCTGCAGCTGCGGCGGCGGCCAGCTGCGCGCGCTGGGCTTTTAGCAGTGTGTCATCAAGGGTGAGCAGCGTCTGGCCGTTGGTAACCGCATCACCCTCGGCAGCGCTTACCGCGAGCACACGGCCGCTGACCTCGGCTGCAACGGCAACCTCCACGGCTTCAATGGTGCCGGTGGCGGTGAGGGCACCGGGAGCTGCCGGCTGTGTGCGATACCACCACAAGCCGCCGCCGGCCAGAATAACGATCAGGGCAAGCGGGGCCAGTTGTTTGGGTTGCATTGGGAATTGCTCCTGTGATGTGAGGGGTGCGCAGTTTAGTCCAGGCGCTTTTTGAAGCGGGTGGCCGCGCTGGTAATTACCACCACTGCAAAAATACTGAGCGCAATCACCTCCGGCCAGAGTGCCGGCATGCCCACGCCCTTGAGCACAATGCCGCGCACCACAATCAGGTAATAGCGCAGCGGTATGGCAAGGCTTACAAACTGCAGCACGCGCGGCATGGCGGCTACCGGGTAGATGAAACCGGAAAGAAAAATGGATGGCAAGTTGTAGAAAATTGCCACAATGATGGCTTCCTGCTGCGTGCTGGTGATGGTGGAAATGAGCAGGCCAACGCCCAGATTGGAGATTAGAAACAAACCAGAGAGCAGCAGCAGTAATGGCAGGCTGCCGTTGATGGGGACGCCAAACAGCAGTACGCCGCCGGCTAGTATTTCGATTGTGTCGATGAATGCGATCAGAACGTAGGGCGCCAGCTTGCCGACAATCAGCTCGGATGCGCGCAGCGGCGTGACAATCAGCTGCTCGATGGTGCCGCGTTCGCGCTCGCGCACAATGGCAGTGGCCGTCAGGATCACCGTCAGGAATTGCAGGATCAACCCGACGACGGCGGGGATCATGTAGTAGGCGGCAATCAAATCCGGGTTGTACCAGACGCGCGTGCGCACTTCGATGGCGGGTGCGGCGGCAACCGCCAAGCCACGCGCGGCGAGGCGCTCCACGGAGAGCGCAGTGGCGCGCGCCTGGCCGATTAATGTGGCGGCTGCCAGAGTTGTGCCGGCGATGGCGGGGTCAGAGCCGTCGATGATGAAGGCCACCTGTGCCGGCCGGCCGGCTGCGAGCCGGCTGCTGTAGTCCGGCGGAATGATGATGCCGGCGCGTGCGCTGCCGGCGTCAATCAGGTTGCGCAGCTCACTCTCGCTGTTTACATCGAAGGCTTGGCGGAAGTAGTCCGCGGCGCGGAACGATTCGAGCAGCGTGCGCGATGCGGGCGACTTGTCCTGGTCCAGTACCACCAGCGGTATGTTGCGCACATCGCTGGTTGCGGCATAGCCCAGCAATACCAGCTGCAGGATGGGCATGATAAACACGAGTGCCAGCGTGCGCGGGTCGCGCACAATCTGCAGCATTTCCTTGCGCATCAAGGCAGAGAGGCGCGTTAGGTTCATGGGTGGCGGGATATTACTGCGCGTTAATGTTTGCTTATTGGATGTTTGTGGTGCGTGCGCGGCGTGCGTTAGATGGTGATAGTGCGGTCGCGCGCGGTGATGCGCCAGGTGGTTGTGGCGCGCTGGTTCTCCACGATCACTGCCGACATATAGAGTGCCACGGTCGGGCAGATGTGGCGCGGGATGCCGTACAGACAATCGCCCACGCGGTAGTTGTCTGCCTGCGTTGTCTCCAGAACCAAATGCTCTTCACTTTGCTGCACGGCTTGGGCATCTTCCAGGCCAAGCAGGGTGACGCGCGGATGCGGATTTTCTGATGCAATGGCTTTATGGCCGAGGTCCACACAGACGAGATTGGCGCCGGGTTTGCTGATGACGCGCGTGAAGACCAGTGCGGCATGCTGGAAGTTGAGGTCCGGGAATTGCGCGGTGCCGGTGTCTGAGAGCACTGTCGTGCCGGGGCTGCACTCCACGTCGTTGTGCGTGGCGTGGATGGGGAATGTGCGGGTGCCGCTGCTGACGAGGCGCGGCACCGGCAGGCCGGCTGCCTGCAGATCTGTGCGCAGCTGACGCACCGGCGCCATGTCTTGCGCGCATTGTGCGGTGCGGGCGGCGATGTCAATTAGATTGTTGTGGCCATCGTATGCGTGCAGGCCGCCGGGCCGCAGGCCGGGCAGCGTGGCAAGTTCCTTGTAGATGTCCATAGCTTGCGGGCCGGCTGCAATTCCGGTGCGGTGCATGCCGCAGTCCACATCCAGCAGCACTTCTGCGGTGGCGCCGGCTGCGGCCAAGGCTGCGGACAGAGTGCGCAGGACGGCGGCATCGTCCGCAATCACGGAAAAGCGCGTGTTGGGAAAGGCGCGCGTAAGCTCCACAAAGCGCCGGACATTGGGGCCGACGGGCTGGTACGCGAGCATCACATCAAGCGCGCCGGCATGTGCGGTCATCTCGGCTTCGGCGATGGTGGCACACTTAAACTTGTCGATGCCGGCCGCCAACTTGAGCTTGATGATCTCGGCCAGCTTGTGGGTCTTTACATGCGGGCGCAGGCGCGCGGGTCCGCCGGTGAGGCGCAGCATGTGCTGCAGATTTGCCTGCACGCGGTCCGGGTAAATCAGCAGCGCCGGCGAGGGCACCTCCGCTGCGTTCGTCATCTGGTGGGATTGAGAGGTCATTTGTTTTGCTCCGGTAAAGTGTGCGATGCAGAGGTAGTGGCTGCGCGCGGTGGTTGAAATATGCCGGACAGTGCGCGGCGTGGCGCAGCGGCCGTCAGGCGGAGCGGCGCTGCATGGCGAGGCTGGCGAGCGCCAAGCCGAGCGCCACAATGAACATGGCTGCGCCCATCACATTGATCTGGGGCGGGACGCCGCGCTGCGCCGCTCCCCACACAAACATGGGAAAGGTGACGACGTTGCCGGAGTTGAAGTTGGCAACGATGAAGTCATCAAAGCTGAGCGCAAACGCCAGCAGCGCGGCCGAGATAATGCCGGGTGTGACGAGCGGCAGGGTTACCTTGTGGAAGGTGTGCCACTCGTTGGCGTAGAGGTCCATCGCAGCTTCTTCGAGGGAGCTGTTCATGCCCTGCAGGCGCGCCTTCACCGTCACCACCACATAGCTGATGTTGAAGAGAATGTGGCCAATGAGAATTGTGCCAAAGCCGGTGGGAATGCCAAGGTTTAGGAACAGTGCAAGCAGCGAAGATGCCATCACAATTTCCGGCGTGGCCATGGGCATGAAGATGAGCACATTGGTGGCGGTGCGGCCGCTGAAGCGATGGCGCACAATCGCAAACGCAATCATGGTGCCGAGCAAGGTGGCGCCCAGCGTGGAGAGCGCTGCCAGCTGCAGGCTCTTGACCATGGCGGGGCAAAGGCCAGATACGCCGCACGGGTTCAGCCACGATTTAAGCGTGAAGCCCTGCCAGGTGAAGTTGTAGCGGCCGGTGTTGTCATTGAATGAGAAGATGACGACGACGATGACCGGCAGGTAGATATAGAGCAGTGCCAGAAACGCATAGAACACCACAAGGTTGCGCGTGATGGCGCGCCATATGCGGAACAGCAGTGCCGGCTGGTGGGATGCGGGCCGGTGCGGGCTGGCAGCCGCTGGCAGCGGGGCAATTGCTTGCGCCATCAGGCAGCCCCGGGCATTGCGCGCCGCTGCGCACTCATACCAGATCCTCCGTGCCGGCGCGGCGCACATATAACCCCACCAGCACCAAAATGGTGAACATGAGCGTGATGGAGAGCGCGGCCGCGGTCGGGTAATCCAGCACGGCCAGGAAGCGGCTGTCGATGACGTTGCCCAGCATGTACTGCGCAGGCGTGCCCAGGAAGCGCACGTTGATGTAGTCGCCGGCGGCCGGAATGAAGGTGAGCAAGGTGCCGGCCACCACGCCCGGCATGGAAAGTGGAAAGGTAACTTTGAAGAACGCGGTGACGGGCCCGGCGTACAAATCACCCGCGGCTTCAATCAGGCTGGCATCGAGGCGTTCCAGTGAAGTGTAGAGCGGCAGGGTCATGAAAGGCAGGAAGTTGTATGTGATGCCGGCTACCACGGCTACGGATGTTGCCAGCAAACGCCCGCCCGCGGGCAGCAGCCCCAGCGTTTGAAATACACGCACAACAAAGCCGCTGTCCGCCAGAATAATTTTCCATGAGAGTGTGCGGATGAGAAAGCTGGTGAAGAACGGCGCCACCACAATCAGCAGCATCAGGTTCTTGTAGCGGCCGGCGCGGAATGCTATGAAGTAGGCCAGCGGATAACAGATGACCAGCGCCAGCAGTGTGGAGAGGCTGGCGTACAAAATTGAGCGGCCAAACTGCTCGCGATAATTCCAGAAGGCGTCGGTGTAGTTGGCAATGCGCCATGTGAGGCGGAAGCCGGTGCTAATGCTGCCCTCCTGCAGGGAGGTGGAAAGCAGCGTGAGGATGGGCGTGACAAAAAACAGTGCCAGCCACAGCAGTCCGGGCAGCAGCAGCGCATAGGGCATCCAGCGCGTGCCGGAAAGCAGCCCGCGCCGCGCGGGGACGGTGCTCATGTTTCTTCTTCGGTTTCCGGCAGCGCGCCGGTGCGCGGCACGGCAAAGGTGTGCTGCGGGTCCCAGTGCAATTGCACCGCAGTGTCGCGTGCGCGCATGCCGTCGACGCCCAGATTTTGCGTGAAGACCGTCAGCTCTTGCTGCCACGCAGTGCGCACCACATATTGGGTGCTGACGCCCATGAAGCTGGAGTCTGTGACGGTGGCTTGCAGCTTGTTGTGGCTGGCGGGCAGCTGTGCGCCGGCCGCGGCCATGTGCAGTTTTTCCGGGCGCACGCCCACCAGCAGGTCATTGGTGGTGGTGGCCGGCCGGTTGGCAGCGGGCAGGCGCAGCGCCACGCCGTGCGTTTCCACCAGCAGCAGCGCGCCATCCGTGCCGGTTACGCGGCCTTCCAGCAGGTTGGACTTGCCCAGAAAGTTTGCCACAAATGCCGTGGCCGGACGCTCGTACAGGTCCACCGGCGAAGCCAGCTGCTCCACGCGCCCGTGGCGCATGACGGCGATGGTGTCCGCCATGGTCATGGCTTCTTCCTGGTCGTGGGTGACATGCACGAAGGTGGTGCTCACCTCGGTTTGAATGCGCTTGAGCTCCAGCTGCATTTGGCGCCGCAGCTTGAGGTCCAGCGCGCCCAGCGGCTCGTCCAGCAGCAGCACTTGCGGGGCGTTGATGAGCGCGCGCGCCAGCGCCACGCGCTGCTGCTGCCCGCCGGAAAGCTGCGCCGGGCGGCGCGCGCCAAAGTCATTCAGCTGCACCAGCTCCAGCATTGCGTCTACGCGCTTGGCAATGTCCGGCTCGCCCTTGCGCCGCAGCCCGAACGCCACATTTTCATGCACGGTCAGGTGCGGGAAGAGCGCGTAATTTTGGAAGACGGTGTTGACCGGCCGGTGATACGGCTTGAGGTGCGTGATGTCTTTGCCGTTCAGTAGTATCTCGCCGCTGGTGGGTTGTTCCAGCCCGGCAACCATGCGCAGGGTTGTAGTCTTGCCGCAGCCCGAGGGTCCCAGCATTGCAAAAAATGATCCGGGCGGCACGGTCAGGCTGACGTTGTCCACTGCCATAAAATTATTGGCGCCAGCCGCCGCAGTGCCAAAGCGCTTAACCAGATTGGTGATGCGCAGTTCCGCAGCCGGGCCCGCCAGGTTGGTTTTCATGCAGTGCAGTTTGGCATACGTTTAGGATTTGCGCTTTACGCGCCAATCGTTTTTTGGAAGAGTTCCTGGTAGGCTTTGTCTTCTTCGTCGTTGAGAATCTTAAACTGGAATGTGTTGGCGAGCATTTTCTCGCTCGGGAATATTAGCTCGTTGTTTGCCATATCGGGATCCAGCTTTTCCATTTCTGCCTTGGCGCCGGTGACGGGCGATATGTAATTTACCCACGCGGCAATTTGCGCCGCCACTTCCGGCCGGTACACATAATCCATCAGCGCCTCGGCGTTGCGCTTGTGCGCTGCCTTGGCGGGGATGAGCATGTTGTCCGAGAACAGATTTGCGCCCTCTGCCGGCACTACAAACTTCAGGTCGGGGTTGTCCAGCTGCAGCTGGATGATGTCCCCGGACCAGGCCACGCACGCGGCAATGTTGCCCACCGCCAGGTCGTTGGCATATTCGTTGCCGGTAAACGCGCGGATCTGGCCGCTGTCTGTGGCGGCCTTGAGGCGCGCCATTGCTTTTTCAAAATCGCTGAAGGCGTGGTTGACGGGGTCGAGCCCCATCGCGGCCATCACCAAACCGCCGGTGTCGCGCATCTCGGAAAGGAAGGTGACCTTGCCGGCGAGGTCCGGCGCAAACAGGTCATTGATGCTGCTCAACTCGCGGCCGGTGAGCTTGGGGTTGTAGCCGATGCCAGTGAGCCCGGACTGCCAGGTTAGCGAACGCTTGCGGCCGGGGTCAAACGCGGCCTTCTGCAGCGCGGGCAGCAGGTTGGCTTTGTTGGGCACATGCGCCTCCGTGATCTCTTCGGTCCAGCCCAGCTTGATCATGCGCGCGGCCATCCAGTCCGTCAGCACCGTCAGGTCGCGGCCAATGTCCTGCCCGGCGGCCAGCTGGTTGCGATACTTGGCAAACCAGGTGGTGTTGTCATCCACCTCTTCAATATATTCAGTCTTGATGTTGGTTTCTTTTTCAAAGTTGCGCAGCGTGGGCGAGGTTGTGCCATCGTCTTCTACATCGATGTAGAGCGGCCAGTTTGCAAATGAGAGCGGGCCACCGGGCGTGGCCACTGGAGCGGGAGCCGCGCCGCCCATTTGCGGGCTCATGCCACAGGCTGCCAGCAGGCTGCCACCAAGCAGGCCACCGGCGCCCATGCCCAGCTTGCGTAAAAAGTGGCGGCGGGAAAGCCCGAACGATTTCAGCGTGCGCATTATCTCCGGATCGGGCAGCGGGCGCATTGCAGCGGACTTGTTGTTGAAGTGTTTGCTCATTTAGGCCTCCAGATATGTGAATACGGAAACTTGGTGTTGGTTAACTAGGCAGGGTTGGGCGTGGTGCACACAGCGTGCAGCGCGGATTGTGCGGGCGAGCGGGAAGCGCCGGGGATGCGGTGCGGTCATTGGCGTGGGCTAATTGTAATAGACCGTGGGCGTGGGCGCAAACGGTGGCAGCGCTAGTGCGGGTTGCGCGCGGGCGTGTAATGGCGGTGAGCATTGGTGCGTGAAAGTGGCGTGGTGCTGGCGCCGCGGTGTTATGAAAATGCATAGTTAGAGAAATGCGCTGGCGGTTTGCAGTGATGAGCGCCCGCCATGCAGAAGCGTGGGCTGCGGTGGTGCCGCAGTATCATGGGCTAGGCTGGTTGCAGTGTTTGCAGTTGGCCGGGTGTCCGGTCTATTTTTGGCTGAGTTGGAGCTGCGCATGAGTAATGAACCGAACCGCTGGTTGACGGAGCGCAGCGGCTCCGCGGATGAGTATGATGCCACGTACCAGCAGCGCGCGGCGGCTGGTGAAGACGTGCACGGCGAAGCGGACTTTGTGGCGGCGCTGGGCGGGCATTCCGTGCTGGATGCGGGCTGCGGCACGGGGCGCGTGGGACGCGAGCTGGCGCTGCGTGGCCAGGATGTGGTGGGCGTGGACATTGACGCGCAGATGCTGGCGACTGCCAGACGCATGGCGCCGGCCGTGCCGTGGCTGGTGGCCGACCTGGCAACGGTAAACCTGGCGCGCACGTTCGATGCGATTGTGATGGCGGGCAATGTGATGATTTATCTTGCACCGGGAAGCGAGGGCGCGGTGGTGGCCAATATGGCGCGGCATCTGAACCCCGGCGGTGTGCTTGTGGCGGGCTTCCAGCTGCTAGCGGGTCAGTTCAACTTGGCGCAGTACGATGCGTGCGCAGGGGCTGCCGGCTTGCAGCTGCGGCAGCGCTGGGCAACGTGGGACCGCGTGCCGTGGCGCGCCGGCGGGGACTACGCGGTTTCGGTACATCGGTTGGCAGCTGGCGACTGACGCGCCGTGTTTAGGGCAGCGCGGCTGCAACGCGTGCATTTGCCGATGCTTGCGATGCCGGCGGGTTATCCATTGCAGCCAATGCTGGGGGCGGGATTTGATTTGGTTGGGGTGCGGCCTGCGGCGTGGCCTTGAGCGGGCAGCCAGCTTCGCGCGCGGTGCGGCGGGGGTAGTTAGCGGTAGCCGAACAGGGGCGGGAACACGCTGACCACAAATGCTGCCCACGCAGAGTACACGGGCAGGTATGCAATCTGCCAGCGCTCCAGCGCTGCAAACGAGCCCCGGTGGCGCAGGAAGCGCGCATACAGCCACGCCGACCATGCCAGATTGACGAGCAGTATTAGATTTTCGCCAAGGGCTGCCATCCGGTTGGGCGTGAATCCAAACTCTGAGATGCGCGCGGCAATTGCCCAGAGCGCCAGGCCATCCACCGCGAGCGCGCTGGCTACGAGCAACAGTTGCAGGCGGTCGAATGAATCGGGCGCTGCCTGCGGGTGGCGCGCGGAAGCGGCGTATAACACCAGCGCAACAACCAGCGCCAGCAGCAAGTCGAAGCCAATCAGCAGCTCGCGCTCCATGCGAATGGGGCTGCCGGTCCATGCCATGGTTGCCAGAAACACCAGCAGCAGGATGGTGAATAGCGGTGTGAACAGGCGGGTGAGCATTGGGGCCAGATTGCCAACGGCGCTCTGCTTTGAATCGACGAGCCATGATCCGAGGATGACGGCGGCCGCTGCGCCGCACGGGATTAACCAGCCGGCGACGAACCACGCCGCGTCCATTCCGATTGCCGCGAACATAAGCAATGTGAATCCGGTGAGGACACCGCCGCCGAGCGCAATCAGCACAAAGTTGATCGCCAGTTCGCCGGAGAAACGGACAAAGTGCATGCGGGCAGTGCTGGCGAACCAAGCGCCGCGGACGTGCGCGAAGCCGACGGCAAGCCAGAGCGCGATCGGCAGGTGCAGCACTGTGAGGAGCGCTGTGTGGCTGCTGTCCGGAAAGGGGTAGATGTTGGCGAAGAAGGCGCCGGCCGCAAAGTAGAGTGCGAGCCTGAAGGCTTTGGTGCTGTCCCATGTGCGCTTCCATATGAAGTACACAGCAAGCAACGGGAAGACAAACAGGCTGGCGTTCATGGCGTAGAAGAATGGAAGCTCGGCTTCAGGCGTGAGCGCAATGCCGAAAAGTGCGGGCACTTTGACGGCTAGTCCCGCTGCGATTGCAAGCCCCAGGACGACGAGCTGCTCGGCGGGTGCGGCGCGCGCTGGCGCAGCGCGGGCGGCCGGGGCAATTACCAGCTGCTGCCAGAGGCGCGCGGAATGCGCATCTGCGAACTCGCGTGACAATGTATCGCTGTGGATCATGCGCTTGAGCGCGACGAGCAGCGCTTCTTCCGCGGGCAAGCCAGCGGTGGTGAGCGCCGCAAGGTGTGCGCGCAGCTGCGCCTCGAGCACCTGGGGCTGCGGGCCGCCCGGATTGTGGCGATTGTTTAAGTGTTCCCGCCACTGCGCAATTTGCGCTTCGAGGGACGGGTCGGTTAGCGGCATTTCTGTGGACACGGTGCGAGCGGCGGCTAAGGCATGCTTACTGCTGATGATTTATCACAATTGCCACATTTTATTTTACAGCAACTGCATCGCGCCGAATAATTCTGCGATGGATTGCCCCGATGGCACTCGCGGAAAGATTTTTATGCGGCGCGTGCGGTACTGCGGGTATGGGGCTTTGGGCAATGCTGCGCTGCATTGCTTGCCGCCGTTGGCCGGCTACTCTGCAAAGCCGGCGCGAAGCTAGGCAAAAATTTCTTGCTTGGTGGCGTAAGCGGGTGGCAGCGCTGCATCCCTGTCCGCGGCGTCGGCAGCGGCAATTTCCTTGTCCAGCAGTTGGAGCAGTAGTGGACCTGTTGCCTGCATGGCCGCGTCTGAGGCGGCGTATTTGGCAAGAACATAGCGGATAAGGCAGGTAACGGGGATGCCTGTCCGCTGGCTCTGCCCATAAGAGCTGGCAGAGGATCGGCACTTGTGTAATGTGCCACATCAGCCTTTAAGGTGGCATGCGCATCATTGGCATCCCAAGTGCCGGTGTAAGGATAAAGTTTCATAATTCTGCAGCAAGCACAGTATCGGCCGCTACTAACGCCTTTAGCGTAACAGCGGCAGATTTTTACAATGCTGGGAAATAGGCTGTGTTACAGCCGTATCAAGCTGTAATTTCCAGTGTTTTGGTGGGGTAATGTTGAAGGTGGTTAGGCGCGCGCACGTTGGCTGCATGTGGAGAAACTGGTTAGGCAGCGTTGCGCAGGAAGGCTGTAACTGTTGGCCAGTCCGGGAAGGGCTCGGTTCTGAAGTGAATGTGCATGCCCACGAAGTCGCGTGCTCCATGCTTGGTGCGGTCATCCACCAGAAAGTCGCCGCGATTTAAGTTTTTGTGATGCGAAAGGATCAGGCGCTTGTGGGCGGCAGCCCCAAGGTGACGCTTGACCCAGAGCAGTTTGTCTGACCATGCTGATGGGTTTCCCCACGGCGCCGTGGACAAGATGTAGGCATCGAACAGTTGCGACAGCTCATTGAATGCATCGATCGCGCCGGGGAGTGGGGCCATGAGCGAGAAGATTCCCGGGACTTCGTCAAGGTTGTCTTTGTACTCCTTGAGCACTTGCGGCGAAAGGAGCGGTTCGGCGGACAGAAAATCAACCAGTACGTTGTCCATGTCGAAGTAGAGGATTTTGCGCATGCGGGTTTGGGGGTTTCCTGTGTGGACTTGCCGCCGAGTATAGCGTGCACCGGACCAGCGCAACTAAGAGTCTGGCGGTGTGCGTAGAAACTGGTGGAGCCCAGAGTGGCAGGCGTGACCATGGATGATAATTGAGCATGGCTATAAATGCTCCCATGCGCGCTGCGCAGCCGCCAGTGGCTGCGCGCAGCTTTCATCCGGCATGGATTGCGGCCGGGATTACGTTCCTTACTTTGGTGGCTACAGCGGGGTTCCGCTCTGCGCCTTCGGTGCTGATTGTGCCGCTGGAAACGGCGTTCGGCTGGAGCCGCGCGCAGATTTCCCTGGCGGTGTCTGTGAATGTTTTGCTGTACGGGCTCACGGCGCCGTTTGCGGCGGCTTTGATGGACCGCTTCGGCATCCGGCGGGTGGTGATGGCGGCGCTGACGATGATTGGCAGCGGCGCGGCTGCCACAGTATTTATGACAGAGCCGTGGCATCTGGTGCTGCTGTGGGGCGTGGTGGTGGGCATGGGCACCGGCTCGATGGCGCTGGTGTTTGCGGCCAGCGTTGTCAACCGCTGGTTTGTGCAGCGGCGCGGGTTGGTGATCGGGTTGCTGACGGCGGCGACTGCCAGCGGGCAGCTGATTTTTCTGCCGGGGCTCTCGCTGCTGGCGATGCACGTGGGCTGGCGCAGCGTGTCCTTGACGGTGGCGGCGGGCGCGCTGGTGATGGTGCCGGTGATCTGGCTGTGCTTGCGCGAAGGTCCGGCGCAGCTGGGCCGGCTGCCGTATGGCGCTGCGCCGGACTGGCAGCCGCCAGTGCGCAGTGCGGGCAATGTGGCGCAGCTGACGCTGCAAACATTGCGCGACGCAGCCAAGGTGCGTGACTTCTGGTATGTGTCCGGATCTTTTTTTGTGTGCGGGCTTTCCACCAGCGGCCTGATTGGCACGCACTTTATTCCGGCGGCGCATGACCACGGCATGGCGGAGGTGGCAGCGGCCAGCCTGCTGGCGCTGGTGGGCGTGTTTGATGTGGTGGGCACAATTTTCTCCGGCTGGCTGACGGACCGCTACGACCCGCGCCGGCTGCTGTTCGTTTATTTTTTTCTGCGCGGCATCTCGCTGGCGCTGCTGCCTTCTGTGCTGTTTAGCACGGTGCAGCCTTCGACGCTGGTGTTTGTAATTTTTTACGGGCTGGACTGGGTGGCGACGGTGCCGCCGACGGTGGTGCTGTGCCGCAGAATTCTGGGGCGCGAGCGCGCCACGGTTGTTTATGGCTGGGTGTTTGCTGCGCACCAGATTGGCGGTTCGATTGCGGCGTACGGCGCAGCGCTGGCACGCGTGCAGTTTGGGGATTACGCGCTGGCGTTTTACTTTTCCGGCCTGCTGTGCGTGGTGACGGCATATTTTGTTTTGCAGATTGCAAAGGGCGTGCCGGCGAGCGCGCTGAAGGGTTAGCTGTGCGTTGCGTGGAATGAATGGACGCCCTGCGCAGCGATAGTGGGCGCGGTGTTTGCAGCCAGCGCGTGCGGGCGGCAGCGCGGCTGGTGCGGACTGGGTGCGGGTTGCGGGTTTGATGGCGCGCTGATGCGGCGCGGTGTTGTGCGGCAGGCAGCAGGCGGACACGCGGGCAGCACGCTGGCGGGTATGCGGTTTGGCTGGCGGGCGGGTGGCAACTGATGCCGGTTGCGTAATGCGCGGTGCGCAGCGTGTGACGGGCGCGCCTGCGCCTTTCTCATAATGCAGAAGCATGGCGGCCGGCAAGTGTTGCCGGTGAATTTTGCAGGCAAGGGAACAGGAGGTGACGATGGCTGAATATATTCCGAGTCCGAGCGCGTGGGTGCGCGAGCAGGTGGAGCTTTACGAGCGGACCAACGGGGCGCAGGGGAACACGCTGCGCGAGACTGGTTTGGCGGTGATCATTGTGACGAACACGGGCAACCGGAGCGGGGCGGTGCGCAAGACGCCTTTGATGCGGGTGTGCGACGGCAAGCGCTATGTGCTGGTGGGTTCAAAGGGCGGGGCGCCGGACCATCCGGTGTGGGTGTATAACTTGCGCGCGGACCCGGAGGTGGAGGTGCGCGACGGAGCGGTGGTGAGCGCGATGCGCGTGCGCGAGGTGGTGGATGCAGCGGAGCGCGCGCGGCTGTGGGCGCTGGCAGTGGCTGCGTTCCCGCCCTATGATGAGTACCGCACGAAGACGACGCGTGAGATTGTGCTGTTTGTGGCGGAGCCGAAGTAGGCGCATGCGCACCTGCTGCGCGCGGCGCGGCAAGCAGGATTGCTGCAGGATTTAGTTTCTATTTTTAACAAGTGAGGCATGCATGAAATTTGTGAATTTGGGCCGCTCGGGGCTTTCGGTGAGCCGGCTGTGTTTGGGCACCATGAACTTTGGGCCGGAGACGGATGAGGCCAGCGCCCACGTGATTATGGATGCAGCGCTGGCGAACGGCATTAACTTTTTTGACACGGCCAACCGCTACGGTGCGCCGCAGCACGGGCGCACGGAGGAGATTATGGGGCGCTGGTTTGCCAAGGGCGGCGGGCGGCGCGCGAAGGTGGTGCTGGCCACCAAGCTGTATGGCGAGATGGACGCGTGGCCCAACAACAAGTGGCTGTCGGCGCTGAACATCCGGCGCGCGTGCGATGCAAGCTTGAAGCGCATGCAGGTGGACTTCATTGACCTGTACCAGATGCACCACATTGACCGCAGCACGCCGTGGCCGGAGATCTGGCAGGGGCTGGAGCTGCTGGTGGCGCAGGGAAAAATTATTTATACGGGCAGCAGCAATTTTGCCGGCTGGCATTTGGCGCAGGCGCAGGCGGCAGCAGCGGTGCGCAACTTTATGGGGCTGGTGTCTGAGCAGGCGCTTTACAACCTGGTGGTGCGCGATCTTGAGCGCGAGGTGATACCGGCTGCAATAAATTATGGCATTGGCATTTTGCCGTGGTCGCCATTGAACGGCGGGCTGCTGGGCGGCGTTTTAAAGAAGGAGCGCGATGGCAAGCGCCGGCTGGAAGGGCGCGCGCAAGAGTCGTTTGAGAAAATCCGGCCGCAGATTACGGCGTATGAGGAGCTGTGCGCTGACATCAAGCAGGAGCCGGGCGATGTGGCGCTGGCGTGGCTGCTGCAGCAGCCGGGCGTGACGGCGCCGATCATTGGGCCGCGCACGCTGGCGCAGCTGGAGGCGGCGCTGGTGGCAGAGCAGCTGGAGCTGAGCGCGCAGGTGCTGGCAAAGCTGGATGCGATCTTCCCCGGCTACAAAACTTCGCCGGAGGATTTTGCGTGGTAGCGGGCGCTGTAGCCGACTGGGTGGCTGCAAGCGTTGCGCACTTCCCGGAAGCACATCAAGTGGTCGTAGTTTGATCGTGTTCACATTAAGCCATGGCGGAGCACCAGCCCGCAGCAGACGGCGATGTAGCGGGGGTAAAATCACAGGGGTAAGCAGATCTGCACTCACGAAATCGGACATTTGCTGATAGCGTCTGACTAGCTCGCGAGCGTAAGTACGCGGAGGTAACTAGAATGAAAATCAAGATTCACCCAATCGCAGTTGGTTGTATCTTGATGCTCTGGTCATTCTTCGCAATTGCTGCAAGCCCCGCGCCTATTCCAAAGGCAACACCGAAACCAACGCCTAAACCAGAATCGCCGGTACTGTTTCGGGTGAGCGCGCTCAAGGATCTGGCGGACTTGAAGAAGGATATTGGCGATGCGCAGCTTGCGGTTGAAAAGGGGGGCAAGTGGAAGCTCCTGGGAAATTCGGTGGAAATTAAATACAACATTGTGCAACTGCGGCTGCGCAGGCCGCCCACTCAATACTCAAAAAACTGGAATTCCGTGCTTGCGCAAATAGATGTGCTTTCGGATCAATTCTCTAAAAACATCTCAGGGGGATCAGTGGCAAGTACGCGATCCACGCTCTCCAATATGCTCAGTCTAGCTACCGCCCTGGAAGCTTATGTAAAGACGGTCAATTAGCGCAAGAAACACTGAGTGAACTATTGAAGGGTCTTGGAGTTTCGGCGTGTAATTACAAATTCGATAAGTGGGTTATGTAACGGTTTAGAGACCGGTGGTGCCGACGCCGTACTCGGCCTGCTCCGGTGTGAAGCCCTCGAAACTTAACTTATCAGTCAATCCCATGCGTGAGAACGACGCGGATTGGTTTT
>OFRL01000059.1_pt1 | contig 58341 bp, 43 predicted proteins | sample 1543121 | NCBI WGS metagenome assembly OFRL01 (sample SAMN07774228, study PRJEB24372) | wastewater metagenome | isolation source: Lake Maggiore Cannobio | place: Italy: Cannobio | collected 2016-01
GCGCCCACCAGATTTTTTCCCTGCGGCAGATCCACCCCCACCTTGCCGCCAAGGCTGGCATCCACCATGGCCAGCAGCGTGGTGGGCGCGTTGATCCAGCGCAGACCGCGCATGTATGTGGCGGCCGCAAAGCCGGCCATGTCCCCCAGCACGCCGCCGCCCAGCGCCAGCACAACGCTGCTGCGCTCAAGGCCGTGGCCCAAAAATGCGTCGTAGAGCAGGCGCATGGTTTCCAGTGTTTTATGCGCCTCACCGGCCGGCACGCTGCAGACGGGCACGCCAAGCTGCGTGCCTAGCGCAGTGCCCCACAGCGGCGCAACATTGGCATCGGTGATGATGAGTGCGGGCAAAGGCAGGCCGGCCTGCTGCAGCGCGCGCGGCAGATACTGCAGCGCACCGCTGCCCAGCAGCAGCGCCGGGCTGCTTTCATTCTGGCGCGGCGGCTGCCACGCAAGTGCTTCCGCCAGAATGCGCTGCGCCACAGCTTGCGGCACAAGCCCGTCCGTGGCTAGCTGCAGTGCAAACGAATCGTAGAGCTGCTGGCGCTGTGCGAGCAGCTGCTCCAGCTGCGCTGCACCATCCGCAGCGGGCCGCAGCAGCGGGCGGGTGCGGTCGCCGGCGAGGCGCGTGCGGATGGTGGCGGCGCTGGCGCGCAAGCACACCACTGGGCCGCTGGCCTCCAGCGCTGTGCGGTTTGCACCGTCCAGCAGTGCGCCGCCACCGGTGGCAATCACCAGCTTGTCGCGCTGGGCCAGCTGCAAGATGGCAGCGCGCTCGCGCGCGCGGAAGCGCAGCTCACCCTCGCTGGCAAACAACTCCGCAACCGAGCTGCCCGTGGCGGATTCTATGTGCGCATCGACATCCACAAAATCACATTGCAAATGGCGCGCGCACAGCTTGCCAACCGTGGTTTTGCCGGAGCCGGGCGGGCCGTAAAGGCTTAGATTCATGGGAAAAATTGCGGGCGGCCAGCCAAGTTTCAGGTGCAGCCAACCTTCAAGATTATACGCTTGCGTCGCAGCGCAGACGTATAAGTTTGCGCGTTCAAAGCGGATAGACGCGCGCGGCGTTCACGGTTACCATCGCACCGCATGAAAAGTGAAACCGGAAATTCTGCGCCGGCGCTGAGCGCAGCGCGCTGCTGGCAGGCGGTGCTGCGCCGCAACCGCTGGTTCGACGGCGTGTTTGTGTATGGCGTGCGCTCTACGGGCATCTATTGCCGGCCGTCTTGCGCGGCGCGCAAACCGCAGCGCAAGCAGGCGCAGTTTTTTGCGCTGCCAGCCAGTGCCGAGCGGGCGGGTTACCGCGCCTGCCTGCGCTGCCACCCGCAGCGCTCCGGTGATGATGCAGTGGCGGCGGAGCGCGTGCTGGAAATGTGCCAGTACATTGACGCGCACATTGCGGAGCGCCTGACACTTGGTTATCTGGCATTGGTTTTCAATCTGCCTGCACGCCAGCTTGCAAAAATGTTTCGGCAGGTTGCGGGCCTTACGCCGCAGCAATACCAAGCGGCTGCGCGCCTCAATCAATTCAAGGCAGCCGTGCGCACCGGCACGCGCGTTACCGCTGCCATGCATGCAGCGGGCTTCAGCTCCAGCAGCCGGCTGTACTCTGCAAGCTGGGGCCTTACGCCGCGCAGTTATGCCCGCGGTGCTGGCGGACAGATCATCTGGCAGCATGTGGCGCGCTGCTACTTGGGTTATGTGCTGGTGGCTGCCACGGAGCGCGGTGTGTGCGCGGTGGAGCTGGGCGCCAACCGCAGCGCGCTGTTGCGCCGCTTGCGGGCGGAATTTCCGAAAGCGCAGGTGCAGCCGGGTGATGCGCGCCTGCGGCGCTGGGTGGCTGCCATCCTGCGTGACTTGACGGGGCGCGGCCCGGCGGCGGCCCTGCCGCTGGATGTGCGCGCCACAGTGTTTCAGGCGCAAGTGTGGCGCGCACTGCAAACCATTCCCAGCGGCGAGACGCGCACTTACCAGCAAGTGGCGGCTGGCATTGGGCGGCCGCGCGCGGTGCGTGCCGTGGCGCAGGCGTGCGCTGCAAACCCGGTTGCGCTGCTGGTGCCGTGCCATCGCGTGGTGCGTACTGGCGGTGCGCTTGCCGGCTACCGTTGGGGCGTGGCGCGCAAGCAGGCGCTCTTGCTGCGCGAGCAGCGCCACAAAAAGCAGCGCAAATAGCAGCAGCCGGGCCGGCAACTGAGCTGCTGGTGTAATACCAGCCGTTATAATTGGGCAGCGCAACCGGCAATCTATGCGCGGCGCTTGCGCATGCCCGCGCGAAACTAGCCGGCGCTGCTTTAACTGGCAGCCCATTGCGCAGCCTCCCGCTTACATGAAACTAACCGCGTATCTGATGCTTGGTGTCGGACTGTTCTTAATGAGCTGGTCGGCGGTGCTGATGGTTTTGGCGGCGGCGCCCGGCCCGGTAAGCAGCTTCTACCGTCTGCTGATCGGGATGCTGCTGATGGCCGGCCCGTTTGGGCTGCGCGTGCGGGCGCAAGGCTGGCCCACGCGCCGCCAACTGGCGGTGGCAGCGCTGGCGGGTGTTTTCTTTGCGGGCGATATGGCGCTTTGGTCCACCGGTGTGATGCTGGCTGGTGTTGCCAGCCCCACGCTGCTGGCCAATACCGCACCCATTTGGGTGGGCCTGGGCGCGGTGGTATTTTTTCGGGAGCAGCCGCCGGCGCTGTTTTGGGCGGGCTTGGTGCTGGCCTTTGCCGGCACACTTTCGATTCTGGGGCCGGATGTGCTGTTCAACGCCCGCCTGAACTGGGGTGCAGTGCTTGGGCTGGGAGCGGGCTTGTTCTACGCCGGCTATCAACTCATCACGCAAAAAGGGCGCCAAAAGCAGGACACGCTCTCATTCTTCTGGCTTTCAGTTTCTGCCAGCACCATCGTTTTGCTGTTTGTAAATCTGGGCTTTGGCTTGCCGCTAGCGGGGTACCCACCCGCCACGTATTATTATTTTTTGTTGATGGGTGTTGTGGTGCAGGTGGGCGGCTACTTGTTGATCAACGCTGCGCAAGGGCGCCTGCCGGCTACGCTGGTAGCCACCACCCTGCTGGTGCAGCCTGTGTTAAGTGCGCTGCAGGCTGCGTGGCTGCTGGACGAGCGCTTTAGTGTGTGGCAGGTGGCGGGTGGCGCACTGATTGTGTCTGGTGTGCTGCTGGTGCATCTTAGTGCGCGCAATGGCGTTGTGGTGGCTGCATAAGATGCTTGGCAGCATCTGGGCCCAAATGCGCGCCAACCCGCTGCTGCGCCACCTGTTGCAGGTGGATGCGGTTGTGCCGCCCCGCCCCGCGCACGCCGTGGCAGCGGAGGTGGAGCGCAACTACAAATGGAACTTCACCGTCAACGCAGCTGATGGCGCCCTGTTTTTTTTGGGGCGCAGCTTTATGAGCGCGAGCACACTGGTGCCGCTCTTCATCAGCAAGCTCACCACTGCGCCGCTGGCTTTGGGTCTGGCAGCCGTCATTACGCAGAGCGCGTGGTTTCTGCCACAACTCTTCATGGCAAACTTAACGCAGCGCCTGCCGCGCAAGAAGCCGCTAGTGGTGTGGCTGGGCTTGTTTTCAGAGCGCCTGCCGCTGTTGCTGCTGGCGGCCGCGCCACTACTGGCGCTGCGCGCACCGCGCACGGCACTGTTTCTTTTTATGCTGGCGCTGGCCTGGCATCATGTGGGCGCGGGCGTGATTGCCACCGCCTGGCAGGAATTGGTGGAGCGCTGCTTTCCAGTTGACCGGCGCGGATTTTTCCTTGGCTTCACTTCCTTTGCGGGCACCGGCACCGGCTTGCTGGGCGCCGGGCTGTGCACGTGGATTTTGGTGCGCTTCGCCTTTCCGCTCAACTTCTTCTACATTTTTTGCATCGCTGCCGGCTGCAATGTGGTTTGCGTGTTTCTGCTGGCACTTACCCGTGAACCGCTGCCTGCAGCGGCGCCGGTGCGCCGTACGCATGCCGAGTTCTGGTCTTCGCTGCCGCGCATCCTGCGCGTGGAGCACAACTTCCGGCGCTTCCTGCTGGCGCGCATGCTGCTGGCATTTGGTGACTTGGGTTTGGGTTTTGTGCTGGTGGCAATGGTGCAGCGCCTGCATGTGCCGGACAGCACCGCGGGCATCTACACCGCACTGATGCTGGCGGGCACCGCTGTGTCCAATCTCGCTTCCGGCTGGCTGGCGGACCATTATGGCCACAAATTTTCATTGGAGACGGCGGCGCTCGCTGGCGTGCTGGCTTACAGCCTGGCCGTGTGGGCGCCGGGCTTGATGTGGAGTTACGTTGCGTTTGCGCTGCTGGGTTATGGCATTGGCGCCATGGTGGTTTCCGGAACACTGGTGGTGCTGGAGCTGGGCGAATCCGGCGAGCGCAGCACCTATATTGGTTTGTGGAATACGAGCGTGGGTGTGGCTGCAGCCACTGCGCCGCTGCTGGGTGCGGCCCTTGCCTATCTGGGCTACGGCGTTGTGTTTGCGGTCGGCGCGGCCTTCAACCTGCTGGCGCTGCTGGCGCTGCACTGGTGGGTGCAGGATCCGCGCAGCCTGCCGGCGCCTGCCAGTGCGCGCATTGATGAATGACTAGTGATTGAAGAAGGTGTACACCATGCGTGAGATGTTGGCGACGAGCGGCGCCGTGCGCTGCCACTCCAGATAACCCTCGCGCCACAAGTAAACCACCAGCACATAGTCGCCGGCGGGCGAGAATACAATGCCGGCATCGCCGATGGTGTCGCCCTCGCTGAAGCCGTGCTTGTGCGCCACCACGCTGCCCTCCGGCACACCGGCTTCAATCAGCGTGGCAATGTCGTTGCGCTTCAGCAGGTCAACTATCGCGGTGCATTCGGCCTGCGTAATCTGGCCGGGAAACACCAGCGGCAAGACACCGCCGCCATTGCCGGCGCACTGGTACAGGCCCGTCATCAAGACCGCCATGTCCGCCGGCGTTGTTTGCATGTACGGATCCGGATACGTGTTGAAATCTGTGCGCTGGTTGGCGGGCGTGTTGATTTTTGGCGGCGGATCCCGCTGGTCAAAGTAGCCGGCCATAAAAGTATTTTGCAAGCCCAGCTGGCGCATGTGGCCAGTGAGGTTTTCGGCGCCGCGCTGCATCTCACCGTCGCCCAACTCCATCAACAAAATATTGGCATGCACGTTGGATGACTTGACGATTGTGCCCTCGATCACGGTAATCTCGTCCAGCACCGGGTCGGCGTCGAGGCGCCGGTAGGTGTCGATGAGAATCGGCACTTTCATCATGCTCATGCCGGCATAGGCCACATCTGGATTCAGGCTCAGCTCGGCGCCGGTCTTCAAATCCAGCACCACCATGCTCAGCAGGCCGTCGAAGCCGGCTTGGCGCACATAATCCTGCGCCAGCTGGCCCAGCGTTTGCATGGTGGGCGCAACTTGTGACACGGGCGCAATTGTGAGTGCGGCGCGGCGGTTGTCCGGCACGCGCAGTGCCATGTCAATCACAGTCATGGAAGACTCAACATCCAGCGCATAACCGGGCCGTCCGTCGCTGATGTTGAAGGTGCCGATGTCCGCAACGGGCGCCGCGGGCGCAAGGTCGTAGCGTGTGGCAGTGTCCAGCAGTATTGTGCGCAGCTGCGCCGGCGAGTAGTCCAGCGCCAGCGGCACATTGAAGCCGCTCACTGGCCGCTGCCAGAGATCATCCCAAAACGCAGACCAGAAGTTGGCGCCAGTGCGGTAGGTTTCGGCCTGCGCCAGCATCGCGTCAGTGTCGAGGCGCAGGCTGATCTGCGCGGGGTCAAGCAGCAGCGTCTGGTCGATGTAGTGCAGCTCCACCGGTGCGCTGTAGGCTGTGCGCAGCAGCGCGGCCGCCTGCTCCGGCGCCAGGTTTCCCACGGGCAGTCCGGCCATGATGGTGCCCGGCGCAAGCGCGCTGCGCGCACCCTGAAAGCCCACCAATTCCAGCAGCAGCGCACCAATGGCAACCAGCATGCACAGAATTGTGAGCCACTCGTAGAGTGTGGAGTTGGCGCGCGCGTTCACTTCGAGCTGGCTGAAAAAAAGTATAGCATGCAGTGCGCAGCGGTTGACGCACTGCCTAGCGCAGCCATATACTACGGTTCACACAGGTCGCTGAGAAACACCGTCATGCCACCACTTGTAGAAAATGTGCAGCAGATTTTTGAGCGGATGCCCGCGCATTTTGTGGCGGAGAAAGCCGGCTCAATCAACGCCGTGATCGAAATGGATTTGACGGGCGAGCAAGGCGGCCAGTGGCAGCTGCTGATTGCAGACGGCGCGCTGGTGGTGCAAAGCGGCAGCCATCCCAGCCCGAATATGACCATGACCCTGTCTGCCGCAGACTGGATCAAGGTGGTGAATGGCGATGCGAATGCGATGGCGCTGTTCATGGGCGGCAAAATTAAGGTCAAAGGCGACATGTCGCTGGCGATGAAGATGCAAAACTTTTTCAAGTTCTAGCTGATGGACCGGCATCAGCTGCGCCTGAACCAGGCGAGTGGCATTGTTGTGGCGCTGGTGGGCGCGCTAATGACGGCAAACTTTTGGCCGCCTGTGCGGGCGCTGCTTGGCGGCTGGCCTGGCGCAATTATGTGGGGCGTGGCAATTGGCGCATTGGCCGGCTCGGCTGGCGAGTTGCATGTGCTGGGGCGCTTCTTCACGCGCACGGATAACCGCTCACTAAACACGCTGGCTGGCTTGGCGGTGCCGTTGGGTGTGGGGCTGTTGTTGGCGGCGGCCGTCAGCGCAGCGCGCCAATAGCGCGCAAAGTCCGCGATACAATCCTAGCAAACGGAGAAAAAATGTCCAGTTCAGAAGTAATTCATTTGACCGATGCGGCGTTTGACGCTGCAGTGTTGAAATCCACGGTGCCGGTGCTGGTGGATTTTTGGGCGCCATGGTGCGGGCCCTGCCGGCAGATTGCCCCCATTCTCGATGCGCTGGCCACCAAGTACGACGGCAAAATAATTGTGGCCAAGGTAAATGTGGACGAGCAACAGCAATATGCGGGGCAGTACGGCATCCAAAGTATTCCCGCGCTGCTGTTCTTTAAGGGCGGCAAGGTGGTGGATAAAATAGTGGGTGCCAGCCCGGCCAAAATGTATGAACAAAAGGTGGAGGCTGTGCTGACGGCGGCATAAGACCCGCCCGCGCGGAGCGCATGGTATACTGCGCGCCGTGGGGCGCACAGTAGTGCATTTGCAAAACATAACGGGCAGCAAAATGTCCGCAGCACAGTGGGGAGAGCAAAACCAACAGCTCTCCCCACTGCGCTTTTTAAGCCCATTGCGGGCGGTACGCGCAGCATGACAAAATTCATCCTGGTGACGGGCGGCGTTGTGAGCTCTGTGGGCAAGGGCATTGTGGTGGCCGCCATGGGCCGCATGCTCAAAGAGCGCGGGGTTAGCGTCTCTGTGCAGAAGCTGGACCCGTACATCAACGTGGATCCCGGCACCATGTCCCCCTACCAGCACGGCGAGGTATTCGTAACCGATGACGGGGCGGAGACCGACCTTGACCTTGGGCACTACGAGCGCTTCATTGACATCAATCTGCGGCGCGTGTGCAATGTAACCACCGGCCAGATTTACTCTGAAGTGATTGGCGCAGAGCGCCGTGGCGACTATCTGGGCGGCACCATTCAGGTGATCCCGCATATTACAAATGAGATCAAGCGCCGCATCGGGCTGGTGGCAGCGGAGACCGGCGCTGCCGTGGTGCTGGTGGAAGTGGGCGGCACAGTTGGCGATATTGAGAGCCTGCCATTTTTGGAGGCACTGCGCCAGATGCGCAATGATGTGGGGCGCGCCAACACGCTGTATGTGCATGTGACGTGGCTGCCGCATATTGGCGCCACCGGCGAGTTGAAGACCAAGCCCACGCAGCATTCGGCGCGCGAGCTGCGCTCCATCGGCATTACGCCGGATGTGATTGTGGCGCGTGCCGATCACCCCATCAGCGTGGAACTATGCGACAAAATTGCGCTGTTCTGCGATGTGCCCAAAGCGGCAGTGTTCCCGCTGCCCACCGCCACCTCGCTTTACGAGGTGCCGCTGCAGCTGGATGAGCAAGGCCTGGGCAGCCTGCTGGTGGAGCGGCTTGGCCTCGCTGAAGGCACGCACGCCCCGGACTGGGGCACGTGGCAAACCATGATCACGCATATGCGCCGCAGCAAGCCGGGCGTGCGCGTGGCGGTGGTGGGCAAGTATGTGGAGCTGGAGGATGCGTACATCAGCGTGCGCGAGGCACTGCGCCATGCGGGCATGGCCAACGAGCGTGAGCTGCACTTGGATTGGGTGCAGGCGGGCGACTTGGAAAAGGGCCGCAACTGGGAGGCGCTGCACAACTGTGACGGCATTGTGGTGCCGGGCGGATTTGGCGAGCGCGGCATAGAGGGAAAAATACTTGCGGCAAATTGGGCGCGCGAAAAGCGCATCCCGTACCTGGGACTGTGCCTGGGCATGCAGGTGATGTGCGTGGAGTTTGCACGTTTTGCGCTGGGGGCGGAGGATGCCAACTCCACTGAGTTTGATGCTGCAACGGACCACCCCGTGATAGACCTGATGCCCGACCAGCGCGGACTGAACAAAATGGGCGGCACAATGCGCCTCGGTGTGTATCCGTGCCGGCTGCTGCCGGGCACGGTGGCAGCGCGCGCCTATGAAGTTGAGAATGGCAACGAAGTACTGGAGCGCCACCGCCATCGCTTCGAATTTAACAACCACTATCGCGAGGAGCTCAGCCAGCATGGGCTGGTGTTCTCCGGAGTATCACCAGACGATCAACTTGTGGAGATAGCAGAGTTGGCCGGGCACCCATTCATGCTGGGCAGCCAGTTTCACCCGGAGTTCCTCTCGCGTCCCAATCAGCCGCACCCGCTATTCCGCGCATTCATTGCGGCGGCGGCAGCGTTTGCCAACGAGCGCGCCGCCCAGCCGCCGAGCACTGCCGCTGCCTAACCCGAGCCTGGTAGCAGCACCTTTACTGGTAACGGGTAAGCAGGCAATAGCTGCGTGCGCCCAGCCAAGGGGTGTGGCTTGGCACAGAATCCAGGGCTGATCCCAGCCGGATCCCCGATTACTGCAGGTTTAGATTAATGAAAGAGCTGAGTTCTGGAAAGCGGAATTTGGAGGGGCTGTAGGGCATAATTTTGAACTAAAATGTGTAGATTCGCCACCCCTAAATGTGGCGGTAGACGAACTTTGTGTTAAGCTTCACTAACTAAATCGCGGAGAATACCTGGCATATGACCGCTCAGACACTTCAGGCCCCCATTGTTGCGCCGCTTTCGCGGCGTGAATTCCTGTATTACATTTGGGGCGCATCCATGACGCTCTTTATGGCGCAAATGGGAGGCGCAATTTTGTGGTTTGCCTTTCCGCGCTTCAAAGAGGGCGAGTTCGGCGGCATTATTACGGTGCCCGTTACGGATATACCCGCGGCGGACTCAATACCCAAGGACATGCCGGATGCGCGTGTGTGGCTGGTGAACTTGGGAGCTGGCCGCCTCGGCGACTCACGCCAGCCAGCGGACTATCCGGTGCAGACCGGTGTTAAGGCGCTCTATAAAATCTGTGTGCATCTGGGCTGCCTCTACAAGTGGGCGCCTGCAAACGACCGCTTTGAATGCCCGTGTCATGGTTCTAAATATTTAACGAGTGGCTCGCGGGTGGATGGCCCGGCCCGTCGCAATCTGGACACCTTCCCGATTGAATTTGTGGATGCGGCTGGCAAGGTACTCGCATCGTCGGCACCCACGGGCGCTGCGGGCGTAGACGAGAACGCGGCGCTGGAAATACCGAAAGGGGCTGTGGCTTTGCGCATCAATACAGCTTTTCGCGTGCAGGGCGCCAACAACACGCAGCCGGGCGGCGGTTTATAAATGTGTCGTAACCTGAAAAGGAATTAACAAACACCATGGCCTTGTTTAAGCTTCACATCCCGATTCTGGATGACATCAAAACCAAAGGCTGGCGCAGTGCGCTGGTAACTACGGTGGATCAGACGGTCGAGCGCATCACTGCCGGCATCAACATCGGCGAGATCCGCTCCATCTTGCGTGGCGAGGCGCCCAGGCGCCCCAACCCGCGCGTCAAGCCGCATGCAGACGGGTTCTGGATGCACATGCGCCCCACCTTCTTCCACGAGCAGGTGATGTCGCTCTACCCAACCTTCCGGCTGGGCTGGCTGACAACTTATATGCTGGTGTTTGAAACCATCACCGGGCTGTTCCTGATGTTGTGGTACACGCCTTCACCAGATATTGCCTACACCAATATGCTCAGCCTGCTGAGCAATGTGCCGTTTGGCCTGTTTATGCGTGACCTGCACCGGCTTGGGGCGGAGTTGATGGTGATGCTGGTGCTGCTGCACATGCTGCGCACATTTGTAACCGGCAGCTACAAGAAGCCGCGCCAGTTCACGTGGTTTACCGGCGGCGTACTTTTGTTGCTTACACTGTTTCTCTCCTTCTCCGGCTATCTGCTGCCGTGGGATCAGCTTGCCTTGTGGGCCGTCACCATTGGCGCCTCCATGGCCGAAGCCACACCGGTGGTGGGCCGCGAAGTGAACCTGCTGGTGCGCGGCGGCGCAGACATCGGCGCCAACGGCTTGCTGCGCTTTTATCTGCTGCATGTCTTTGCGCTGCCGCTGATTGCATTCATCTTCGTTGGCGTGCATTACTACAAGGTCATCATCCATGGCCATTCGCTGCCGCCGGGTGCGGAGAAGGTTGGCGAAGACACGGCGCGCAAAGTGCCGATGGAACGCCGGGCCTACTTTTTGCCGGACGTGATGACGCGCGAGCTGTTCTGGACCGTGGGCTGGCTGGCGCTGATGGTGTTTATGGTGACGTGGGGCGGCTGGCATGCTCCGCTGGAGCCGCATGCAGATTCGCAGATTACGCCCTTGCACACCACGGCGCCGTGGTACTTTCTGTGGCTGCAGGGCATGCTCAAACTGGGCGACAAAGTTTTCTTTGGCGTGATCCTGCCGGGCATCCTCAGCGGGCTGCTGTTTGTAATGCCGTATCTGGAAGTGGGACCGAGCCGGCGCTATGCAGACCGGCGCGTCGGCCTCTCGATTGTGGCGCTGACGATTGTGATCATGTCTGTGTTGACGTTTATGGGAACGCCATATTACGGCGTGTCCTCATCGCCGGACCAGGAAGTGCTTACAACCCTGGCGCCGCAGACGCATCCGGGCCTCTTGCGCGGCACAGCTTATGACGAACTGCCGGTAGGCGATTGGGTGGCATCTGGCTGGAACAATGCGCCCAGCAAAGGTTTGCAGGCTGTGTTGGAGCTGTACAACCAGGAAATTGAGCGCTATGCCGACCAACTGGTGAACGCAAAGGGCAAAATGGCCATCACTGAAATTCAGGCGGGCCTGAAGCAGGTCACCATGCAAGTGGAATGGGAAGACAACGGGCCACGCGCCAGCGAACTTGTCACAGTGTATCTGCACCGCGACTCTGGCTACGAGCATTAGGCGGGAGACATTCATGGTTACACGAGTAGCGCTGGGCACGTTCTTCATGGTGGCAACCCTGATGATCGTGAGCTTTACTGCAATTGACGAGCCGGCGCGCATGGCGCAATTTGAAAGCGGCTACGAGGGCCGGTCGGTGGAAGCCGGGGCGGCGTTGTACGCAAACAATTGCGCCACCTGCCACGGCCCGGACGGCAAAGGCATTGCGGGGCGCGCACCCGCGCTCAACGCTGCGGACCTGTATAACGGCACGCGGTTCAAAGAGATTGGCTGGAGTGGCACTACGCACGATTACGTGCACGGTGCAATTGCCGGCGGCCGGCCGCGCGCATCGGCGGCATATGCAGATTACCCGCAGCGCATGCCCACCTGGAGCCGCGAGTTCGGCGGACCGCTGCGCCCCGACCAGGTGAACAATATTGTGGATTTTGTGATGAACTGGGAAGAGACCGCGCTGCTCGAGGTTGTGGCGGAGAAGCCCTCCAACTTTGTAGCCGTTGGTTTGGACCTGAAGGACCCGGTGCTGCCCAAGGGTGATGCGGCGAACGGCGAAAAACTGACGCAGACCTACGGTTGCGTGGCGTGCCACATGAACCCAGACATGAGTGTTGCGCCCGGCCCCGGCTGGCCCGCCAAATACTACTCCAGTGGCGTATCCATTGCAGAGCGCGCTGCCACCCGCTTCACAGCAGCGGACTACACCGGCAAAGCCACCAGCGCCGAGGAATATCTACGCGAATCGATCGTGCAGACAAACGCCTATGTTGTGGCTCCTTACGTGGCCAACATCATGCCTAAGATTTACGGCGAGCAAATGGCGGCGCAGGATCTGGCGGATGTGATTGCATATCTGCAGACAATCAAGTAAGCGCGAGCGCATCCCGATCAAACAAAAATCCCCGCAGCAATGCGGGGATTTTTTATTTAGCAGAGCGCAAGTACTGCTACACCCAGCCGCGCACCTTCATTGCTTCGGCCACGCGCGCCACTGCCACCAGATAGGCAGCCATGCGATTGTCCACGCGGTGCGCCTGCGCACCGGCATGCACGGCGCGGAATGCGGCCGTCATCTTTGCATCCAGCCGCTCGTGCACCATCTCCTCGGTCCAGTAGAAGCCGTACGAGTTTTGCACCATCTCAAAGTATGAAACGGTGACCCCGCCCGCGTTGCACAAAAAGTCCGGAATGATGTAAACGCCGCGCTCATACAAGATGGCATCCGCAGCCGGTGTGGTGGGGCCGTTGGCCAGCTCGGCAATGATGCGCGCGCGAATGTTGCCGGCATTGGCGGCGGTGATCACGCTTTCGATGGCGGCGGGCACCAGCACTTCCACGTCCAGCACCAGCAGCTCGGCATTGGAGAGGGGCTGGCTGCCGGGCAGCGCCAGCACGCTGCCGTGCGCCTGCTTGTGAGCGCGCACAGTCTCGTAGTCCAAGCCGGCGGCGTTGAATATTCCACCCACATCATCAGAGACGGCCACCACCTGCATGCCCAGCTCGTGCTGCGCAAGCTTGTGCATGTACGAGCCCACATTGCCGTAGCCCTGAATGGCCATCTTTGCGCCGCGCAAATCGATGCGCAGTTCGCGCGCAGCCTCGCGCAGGCAGGCCGTGCCGCCGCGCGCCGTGGCGTCCCCGCGGCCCAGTGATCCGCCCATTGAAATCGGCTTGCCGGTGATCATGCCAAAGCTGTTGTGGCCGCGCATCGTGGCAAATTCATCTGCCATCCACGCCATCACCTGCGGATTGGTATTGATGTCCGGCGCAGGAATGTCCTGGTCCGGGCCGAGGATGCGCCCCACCTGGCGGATGTATGCGCGGCTCATGCGCTCCAGCTCTGCTTGTGAGAGCTCTTTTGGATTGCAAATGATGCCGCCCTTTGCGCCGCCCAACGGCACATCCACCACGGCAGTCTTCCATGTCATCCATGCCGCCAATGCACGCACGGTATTGATGGTTTCATCCGGATGAAAGCGGATGCCGCCCTTTGTGGGGCCGCGTGCGTCGTTGTATTGCACACGAAAACCATGGAAGATGCGCGTGCTGCCGTCGTCCATGCGCACGGGCACGGTCACATGCAGCTCGCGCTGCGGCCAGCGCAGCATTTGGTGCGTGGCATCATCCAAATTGAGGATGGCAGCGGCTTCGTCCAGCTTTTGCTGGGCGAGCGCAAACGGGTTCAGGTCTTCAGTCACGTGGGCGCCTCCGCGGGCAGGGCGGGAAAACAGGCTCCGCCATGGGTGAGTTTAATTCTAATGCAGGTGGGTAGCAAGTGAGGTGAAAATTGGCGCTTCTATTGCCGGTCTATGCGGTAGGAGACAAGAAATTTCGCTTCCAGCACCCAACATATAGTGTGTACTAAATTTGGAGCAGAGTAAAGGTGTCGCGGTATTCAGAAGCAATTACAACGACATAACGCCGAGCCGCGTTTGTGGTCGCTGCGAGATGTCAGGCAATGAATGGTGCAATCTCCGGCCGAACTCTTGTTCTGTAGTGAGCGTGTAAAATGGGCGTGCAATGTTTGAATACTCCGATTTGTTGTTTCTAAACCGAATTCCTGCCGAATTTAGCTTAGCATTGTAGCTAGCATGAGTTCCCGCAATATCCCAGGGGTTCCGCGAGATGGCCGAAGGCACTCTCCGTCTTCGGTGCGGCAGCCCGCGATTGTGCTGCAGCCCAAAACTTATAATGCATTGCAAGCTGGTATCAATATGGTTGCCGACGCCGTGCGACCCACACTGGGGCCGTTGCCCCGGTTGGTTCTAATGGAAAGGTTGCGGCGGACAGACGCGCCTGAATTTCTTGATGATGCGGCCACAATTGCAAGGCGTATTATTGAGGTGCGCCCTAGGAGTTGTGATGTGGGCGCGATGATGCTGCGTCAAGCGTTGTGGAAAATGCAAAAAGAAGTTGGTGATGGCGGTGCAACGATGGCTGTCATGTACCAAACTATTGTAAACGAAGGTATTCGTTCAATCGCGCAGTTTGGATGCAATCCGATGCTGTTACGTGCTGCACTTGAAAAATCCATAGGAGCGGTGCTCAAAGTTTTGAGCCATGACTCGACCCCACTGGTGAAGCGGGAAAATGTGTCTAGTATGGCCTTAGGTATGTGCCAAGGGGATTTAGAGCTCGCCAACATGCTTGGTGAAATCTTCGATATTGTTGGAGTGGATGGACTTGTTGTGGTCGAGAAGTGGACGCGACCGGGACTAGAGCGGGAATATGTCGAGGGTACATTTTGGAACCTAAGTGGGTGGTTTTCGCGTCAATTGGTGTCTGAGCCTCTGTTTGGTAGGACCATTTTTGAAGAGGCATCTATTTTGATCAGCGATTTGGTAATTAGGGAGCCTGAACAGGTATTGGGGGTACTTGAAAAATGTCACACGAGCGGGATAAAGAGATTGGTGATTATTGCGGCTGAGTTCGGTGACCGTGCGATTGGGTTGCTTGTAAACAATAACAAGGCTAACACTATACAATCTGTCGCAGTGCGCGTGCCGAGAATAGCAGAAATGGATCGGGTGGCGGCTATGGAAGATATCGCTGTATTGACAGGGGGCAAAGCTTTTTATTCTGCTACAAATGACACATTTAGTTCTTTTGATGTTGCTGATTTGGGTCATGCCCGCCGTGCGTGGGCAACAGAGAGTTTATTTGGGATGTATGGTGGAAGCGGGGAACCACGCGCTCGTCGAAATGAGTTAGAAAAAATCCGAGAAAGGCTATCTTGTGTGGCCGATGGCCATGAGCGCCGCATGCTGCAGCAAAGAATAGGGCGCTTTGCTGGTGGAACAGCTATTTTGCGGATTGGTGGGCACACCACGGCCCAGATTGATTCTCGGCACGAAATGGCTGAGCGGGCAGTTGCTAGTTTGCGGCTTGCCATCCAGGGTGGTGTAGTGGCTGGTGGTGGTGCCGCACTCATGGCCGCAAGGTCGGCGCTTGTCTCACTTCCAGTGAATCAACCTGAAGACGCAATAGCTCATCGAATTATATCGCGCGCCCTCGAGGAACCGATGCGCGCGATTGTTGAGAACTGTGGAATGAATTCTGATTTGATAATTGAGAAGGTGTCTGGTGGTTTACTAGGTATTGGGTTCGAGTCTTACGGGCGACAGATTACGGATATGAGAGATGCAGGCGTGTACGACGCTGCTCGCGTGCTAACAAAAGCGCTCGAAGTAGCCGTGAGCGGGGCCGCAATAGTCCTTACCACTGACGTGATTGTGCACCACCGCCAGCCTAAAGAGTCGATTGACCCGTAATTTCTAGCAATAATATTATTGCCGCTCCAGATTTTACTGCTGATTTGTGTAATGGAATTGCACTCCACAATATTTAGTGTCAGATAGATTGCAGGTTAGCAATTGCTTGACTAAATTTATGTTCTGGTCGAATTCCCCTACAGTTTAGTGAGCAAACAATCTAGTACTCAACTGCCCTCAATTTTTCGCAACGGTCTTGTTCAGGTAGGCGCTCCTAGGGGCAGCGTGCCAGCCTCGTTGGCAATCGCTTCTGGAGAATGCGGAAGCGTGTTCGCTGGCACTACAGTTGGATTGTTTCGATCAGCCGGTCAATTGGGGTCGAAGGACTTCCGGTGGGTAAGGCTGTCGTCTGCACCAGCAGGTATTTTGGCTGTTGCGGTGTCGCCTACTTTTGAGCATGACAATATATTACTAGTCGGCACCAATCGGGGCATATTCTGCTCTGTAGATGGTGGTTCCAATTGGCTGCCAGCGAAATTGCCACGAAACCATCTGGCAATAGCTACTATTAAATTCTCACCCAATTTTGCCTCGGACGGAATTGCAGTGGCTGGCACACTGAGTGACGGAATTTTGTACTCGGACAGTTACGGCAAGTCTTGGATTAGCAGGAACTTCGGTCTCGACGATGGTTTAGTGTTGGACGTCGCGTTTTCACCAGAATTTAGCGATGACGCAACACTGTTTGCCTCAACAGACAAGTCTGTTTACTACTCCTACAATGGGACATTGGCTTGGAAACTTTTGGATTTCCCCGATAAAGCGTGGCCGATTCTTAGTCTGGCAGTTTCACCCCTTTTTAAAATCAACCAAACTATTTATGCGGGTACTGAGGAAACCGGTCTATTTCGCTCAGTTGATGCCGGAGTACATTGGTGTTCTGTCGGATTTCAGACACTATGTATTAATTCGCTTGCAGCCACAACTGATGGGGTTTTAGCCGCGACTGACGTCGGCATATTTCAATTACGCGATTTAGATGATAACTGGAAGTGTGTATGGGCGGAATCTACAGTGTTGAATTTATGCCATTTAAGTGAAATAACTTTTGCAAGTGTATTCGGTAGCGGTATTTGGGTGGCCGACAACTTGATGTCGTGGCATCCTTTGCCAGATCTTGCGGCTAGGGCTTTGGTAGGCGTTGCTATTGCGCCGCCAAATATGCATGCCAACGAAGTATTCATGTTTGGTCCAACGGAGGGCTTGTGGTCGTCCAAGGACGGTGGCCTTGACTGGTTTGATGTTGGTGGTGAATTGCCTGATCCTAGCGTAAATGACTTGGCTATATCGCCGTGTTATGCAGATAATCGCACACTTGCTGCAGCGACTCCCTCTGGCGTACTTATTAGTACGGACGCTTGTGGCCATTGGTTTATGAGCCTTTCGGGTTGTGCGGAATTAATCGTATTTTCAGATAACGGAGCGCATCTGGCTGCGTGTCTCGGGGTAGATGGCATACTGGTTAGCACCGATCTAGGAAATACATGGACAAATGTTTCGGTCCCTTGGGATCCCAAAAGCAAAATATTGTCTTTAGCCGTCAGCAATGCAGGCGATCTTTATATTGCCTGTTATATTGGTGTACAGGGCACACTTGAAATTTGGCAAGGAAAATCGGGGCAATTTAAGCTGCAGTTCAGCGAGCAATTTTTCAAATATCATGTTGTCCGGCTCTACATCCCTGTCTCACCAGACCGGCACTGGTATGCCAGTCTTGGCAATCGAGTCTTGGAATTCGATCCACTTACGGAGAATCTGGCAATCACAACCACAGTGTTTGACAGGGAGTCCGAGTCTGAGAGCATCATCTCGATGATTGGTATTGACAGTGTTGGTGGTTTGGTTCTTTTGGCTAATACGGGACGGCACTTATACAAATCTGTTGATGCCATGGTGTGGTCCAGGGTGCATGATTTCGGTGATGACAGGTGTATTGCGCTCACCCGTTCGAGTAACTATTCTGCAGACAATCCGGTGTTTGCGTTGATGCTTGGTGGCATTCTTTGGAAAGGTGTGCCCACCTTAACGTAGCTCTCCATAATTGGGTAGGCCGCGCTGTGATCAATCTGTGGTACTATTGCGTGGTGGGGGTATTTGACACCACGGGTTTTGTAGTGGAGCGTGTAGTGTGAGATTATGCCCGGCTAAGGGTTACTCGAGAGTTTTTGACGATAGGCATTTAATTGAAATAATCGGTGTGGGCACAAAAAATTGTTTACAGGAGATACCATGAATACACAAAAGATTTCGAGGCGGGAGTTTGTAAGATTTGCTGGAATTGCAGCTGGTGGCGCAGTGGTGGGCGCATGTACTCCCCAAGTGGTTACGCAGGTGGTTGCACAGACCCAAATCGTCAATCAGACACAGGTTGTTGAGGTTGAGGTTGCGGTAACTGTCACACCGCCAGCTTTTATTGTGACTCCGCAAGGCCGTGTACTGCCGCCAGATGCGGCACCACTTGAAAAGCAGGTGTACCGTGAATTGGGGGGTGAACCCAAACACTTTGATACTGCTCGCGATATTTACGCCTCCGGCGCCACTAACTTGGGAAACGAGCCACTGCTGCGCAACAACGAAAACATTGAGACCGTGCCGGCTTTGGCTGAATCGTGGAAGGCCGGGCCGAATGCTGAATATTGGGAGTTTGTGATCCGGGATGGTGCGCAGTGGAGCGATGGCAAACCAATCACAGCTGACGATATAGTGTATACCTACAAGCATCTCGCTGACCCGGCACTAGCCAATCCCTGGATCTGGTTCTACGGTGATATAAAAGGTATTTCGAAATTCAATGCAGGTACTGGTAGTGCATCCGACATCGGCGTGGTCAAGGTTGATGACCGCACTGTCCAGATTTACGGTGAGTTCGGATCCATTCCCTACCTGCCTGCACTGCTCTCCTACCAAGCTGTTGTTGTAGTTCCAAAACATGTGGCGGAGGGAAACCCAGAGCACTGGGCTGACTCCGTGGACGGTTTCGTATCCGGCGGACCTTACATTCCGACAAAATGGGAGCACAACAAGTTGATTGAGTGGGAAATTAACCCGTTGTATAACGGTCCCCATAAGCCTGGAATTCAGAAGGTTGTCAACCCAATTGCCGTGGGAGGCACAGAGTTTACCCCTTGGTTAAATCGAGAAACTGATTTAGTACACCTGCTTACACCACAAGATGTTGCGGCTGTAAGGGCAGATCCCGCACTCAATCCCCTAATGCATTTCTTTAATAACTTTCAGAGTACTTATGTTGCTTTGGATACATTTAAAGCTCCGCTAGATAGCTTGGACTTCAGAAAAGCGCTGGCGCATTCAATTGATCGCGATACGATGTGCCAACAGGTGCTTAATGGAACTTACGTCGCGGGCTATTCAATGCTCCCACCGGGATTTCCTGCCTACAATTCGGAGTTGAAGGCAGCTCAGATATTTAATCTAGAACAGGCTAAAGCGTCCTTGACTGCGTCTGGAGTCGACCCGGCTTCCGTCAACATTCAACTCTACTCCAATGGCAGGGACGTTTTTATGGAGTTTGTGAAGCAGCAGTGGGAGACCAATCTAGGTATTAAGGTGACCTTGAACCAGCTTGAGGGTGGTGTTTGGGGCCAGAATCGTGCCGAACACAAAATGCAGGCCTACCGCGGACCCTATGAGTACGATTATCCAGATCCTTCGAATATGTTGACTGGTCTGTTTCGTTCCGGAGCCGCGCCGGAAGGGAAAGTTGAGCCGTGGGGCTCTCCACGGCACCCATGGAAAAGTGATGAATTCGACACATTGGTCACGGCTGCTGGCTCGGAAAGCGATGTTAAAACGAGAATTCAACAGTTCCAAGATGCCGAGCGTTTGTTGGTGGAAGACATTGGCGCTATTTTTCTTGCGCACCAAGTCGTGTTTCAGATCTGGTGGCCTTGGCTCGTGGGTATGGCGCCTGATAAAACCGCAAATACCGTATTTCGCTGGCTTGATATCTCCCGCTTCCAGATGTATATTCACAAAGATGTGGATGAAATGAAGGCGGCTGCATAATTTCGTTGCGACGGAACCCGGCACCCCATTTACAGGGTACTGCCGGGTTCCGGCCATTCACGGCGTCTGACCTGAGTAGAATATATGTAATTGAAAGTTTATTTTCGATAATCCTTTGTAGTTGCGGGCTATTTTACTCGTGTGGGGAAGCTTATACCTACGGCTCTGCATAATAATTGCGAGATTTGAATACTATACCTCTTAAAAAACCACTACTTGAAGTAATTGACCTCAAGGCGCAATTCCAGCTTCAGCAAGGCGTGGTGCATGCCTTACACGGCGTTAATTTTTCCCTCGCGGAAGGTCAAATCCTGGGCATCGTCGGTGAATCAGGTTGCGGCAAAAGTGTCACTGCATTGTCGCTGATGCGTCTTATTAATCCACCTGGGCGCATTACGGGTGGCCAAGTGTTTCTTTATGACGACAATGGGAAAGCCGACCTTTTAACGATGCCAGCCAACGAGGTCCGGCGTCTTCGCGGTAACAAGGTGTCGATGATCTTTCAAGACCCCGTTACTTCGCTCAACCCGGTTTTGACAGTGGGCTATCAAGTTGCTGAGCCATTTAAATTTCACCATGCTATGGATTCACACGAAGCGAAGGAGGCCGCGATTCAACTACTAGATCGTGTTGGTATTCCACAAGCCCGACTGCGTTTTAAACACTATCCCCATGAATTTTCCGGTGGAATGCGGCAGCGCGTGATGATTGCCATGGCGCTGGCATGCCGGCCCCGGCTATTGATTGCAGACGAGCCGACCACAGCACTCGATGTAACCATACAAGCTCAAATAATCGATCTGATTAATGAGCTTGTGCAAGAGGCCAACACAGCCGTAATTATTATTACGCATGACATGGGCGTGATAGCGTCAATGGCGGACGATGTGGCAGTGATGTATGCCGGTCGCATTGTAGAGTATGGTTCTCTGCATCAAGTCTTTCGTAAATCTCAGCACCCATACACGCAGGCATTAATGGGTGCGATTCCGCGCCTACGCAGTTTTGGGGAGCGGCTGACTATCATAAATGGCGGGCCGCCAAGCCCTACCGAGCGGATTGTGGGGTGCTCTTTTTACCCCCGCTGTAATGCTCGTCAACCGCATTGTGCGATGGATACCCCGCCTTTGGCCGATATAGCAACCGGTCACACCTGTGCCTGTTTGCTAGCGGTTCCGACTCAGGATTAGCCGGTGTTTTATGGCAAATCTCGTCTCTGAAGTTCTACTCCAGACGGTTGACCTTGTAAAAAGCTTTCCTGTCCGTGCCGGAATGTTTGCCTCGCGTAATTTGCGATTGTTGGCCGTCGATGCCGTTAATTTCAGCATAAAGAAAGGAGAAACGCTTGGCTTGGTTGGGGAATCCGGATGTGGTAAGAGCACCTTAGCGTTGACAATTATCAAGCTCTATGAACCTACCAGCGGTGCAATAATTTTTGAGGGGCAAGACATAGCTGGATTTTCTGAAAATCAAATGCGCGATCGGCGACGTGAGATGCAGATGATATTTCAAGATCCACTTAGCTCGCTTGACCCACGGATGGTGATAGAGGAAATTATCCGCGAACCACTGGACATTCATGCGCACGGTTCAGTAAAAGACCGCTTGGAGATCGTTCGCCAGTTGCTGGAAATAACTGGCCTGCCAGTGGATTCTGGCCAGCGGTTTCCCACTGAGTTTTCTGGCGGCCAGCAGCAGCGTATTGGTATTGCACGTGCACTGGCCCTGCAACCAAAATTGTTGATTTGTGACGAGCCTGTTTCATCTCTGGATGTTTCGGTGCAGGCGCAAATTCTTAACCTGCTGCGCGATCTTCAGCAGCAGTTCGAACTCACATATTTGTTTATATCACATAATATTGCGGTTACGGCACTGATGAGTCAGCGCATCGGTGTTATGTACCTCGGGCAGCTTGTGGAGATTGGGCCTAGTTATAACATTGTGAATCTACCACTCCATCCCTACACTGCGGCGCTTATTAGTGCCGTGCCTGACCCGGAAACTGGCAAGCGAGTTCGCAGAAACGCCCTAGAGGGCGAGGTGCCGAGCCCGATTTATCGACCGGCTGGATGCCCATTTCATCCGCGATGCCCTGTCGTGCAGGACAGATGTCGCTCGGAATTGCCAAAACTGCGCGAACTTGCGCAGGGGCATCTTGTAGCGTGCCATTTTGCCGCGATTGACTCGACCTTGTTAGTGTTATAGCTACTTAATGCTAATGACAGTATTGAAAAATTTTTCATGGTCCGTTATCTAATAACCCGATTGGTTGGAGTGGCAGGAGTGCTGTTAGCTGTTTCGCTAATAACATTTTTTCTGATGAAGGCCGTCCCGGCTGGTCCCTTTGATATTATGGCAATTAAGGCGAATGTTTCCATACCGAGTGGGGTAAAAGCTCGATTAGAGGCAAAATATGGTTTGGACCAGCCGGTGATTTTTCAATATTTGAAGTTTATACAGAATGCGGTAAGACTTGACTTTGGTTATTCCTTTTACTATCAGGGCCAAACTGTTCTCGAGATATTTCAAGAACAGTGGCCATACTCTATCCAATTGGGCTTACTGACAATGGTCTTTTCCATTGTGGTTGGTGTGGGACTTGGAGTTGCGGCCGGAATGAAGCAGGGTACTTGGATTGACTTTTTTGGCACGGGTGTCTCCATCTTTTGTCTTGCGACACCAAGTTTTGTGCTTGCGCTGCTGATGCAGATTGTGTTTTCAATAAAACTTCATTGGGTACCGACGGGGGGATGGGATTCACCCCGACAGTGGGTTCTGCCCGTATTGTGCAACTCGCTTGGGCCGGTGCTTGTGCTGCAGCGATTTACCCGCGCTAGTGTGGTTGAAGTTATGCGCGCTAACTACGTCCGAACAGCTCGCGCGAAGGGATTGCCGGAGATGCAGGTAACATTTATTCATATATTCAGAAATGCTCTTACCCCCATTATTACTGTCGGTGGACCAATTCTTGCGAGTCTTATTACAGGCTCGTTTTTCATAGAAAGTATTTTTCGTATCCCTGGTATTGGACAGTTTTGGGTTACGGCCGTTCAGAATCGTGATTACCCTCTTATTATGGCTACCACCATAGCGTGGACCTCAATTATTAGCGTAACATACTTGGTGACCGATGTAGTCTATGCGTTGGTTGATCCCCGCGTCACTTACGTACGGGAAAAGTGACAGCTCCATGCGTTTATTTTCAAGCGTAGCACCAGTTACTAAAAGGCGCTCTAATAGCGTCTTGCAATTTTGGTTTCGCTTTACGCGCGGCCGCGCAGCGGTTGCAGCGTTGATTTTTATTCTGGTGCAGCTTGCAGTGGCAGTGTTTGCGGACTATATCGCGCCTTACGGCCCATATGTTAGTGACTTTACTGCCACCTATCAATCCCCTAATGATAAGTTTCTTTTGGGCACGGATGACTTAGGCCGTGACATGCTTAGCCGTATCATTTACGGCACTCGAGTATCTTATGCAGTGGGTGTGCTTAGCAATGTGTTTATCGTTGTAATCGGACTGCCGTTGGGCGCCATGACCGGTCTTTTTGGGGGCTGGTTTGACTATTGGTTTATGCGTTTCGTCGATGTTCTGTCTTCAATACCAAGTCTTTTGTTCTATATTCTTCTAATGATTGTATTGGGCGCTGGTTTTGGTAATATTATATTGGCTATGACAATTACAGGCTGGATCGGCGTTGCAAGGCTGGTGCGCGGACAAGTGCTTTCGCTTAAAGAATCTGACTATGTGCGTTCTGCGCGGTCGATGGGTGCGAGTAAGGCATGGATAATTCGTAAACACATACTCCGGAATTCCCTTGGGGCGGTAATCGTATCGATGACGCTTGGAGTTCCGGGCGCCATGTTTTCCGAGGCTGGGCTCAGTTTTTTGGGTTTAGGGGTTCCACCACCGACACCTTCGTGGGGGCAAATGATCGGGATATACCAGAGTTATGTGCGCACGTCGCCGCATTTGATCTTGTATCCTTCCATGGTTTTGGCAGTTACAATGCTTGCATGGGTGATTTTAGGAGATGGAGTTCGTGACGCACTCGATCCTAACATGCGATCTTAAGCAGGTTTCGGTTCTAACAACACACATTATTTATCTTGCAGTGGTCCGCACATTTGTTGCATACAAGTACTATTGCGGGTTTTGTATTGGGGATCTACGTAAAGCAATTGTGTTATCTAGAAAGATCGGATTGCCGAAGATTTGCAACTGATGCGGAATGTAGTTCATTTTTGGTTGAGACTAGTTTCGCAGGTCCGCCTGAGGTTATATTGGGTGGGGCGTAGGGCTAGATATTATTGTGCATTGGTAGTGAAACGCATTGTTAGTCCCCCATTGTTTGGCTCGGTATGATAGATGCTTAAATTACAGAAACTTCAATCGTAGTTGCTGTTCTTGGAATGTAATATCCATTTGCATTTCTGAGAATAAGACCGTGGTGTACTGATTTTGGATATGGCAATTTTCAGGCAATACTACTGATTGTGGCACTTCATTTATCATCAGCGGTCCTTCCCACTCTACTCTCATACGCTCACCGCGCAGGGTGTTCACTTGCACACCACTAGGTAGCCAATTCAGTTCTAATGCCCTGCATTTTCGTTGGAAGTCTGAAAACGTGCCATCCAGTAGTTTTTGCCCCATCTGGCATAGCCAAGTATTGCTGAGCCCATATGAGCGGAGTTCTCTAAACGCTGTTTGACCATGAGTAATAAACTTGAATCCTTGTGATGCGGTGAGCGCGATATAGCCTTCACCTTTACGTGCAAAAGCCCAATTATCCTCAACCACGTATTGATCGAATGCTGATGCAGGGAAGTAGGCGTGAGTGAATCCTAGCCAATCTGAGGGTGGCAGTTTGTATGTGACAACCAGTACATCGCCCCATTGGGTTGCCCGTGGCAGAGAGCCATTGCCGGCCCACAAGTTTGGTAGTAAAGCATCATCGTCCCGAAAATTTGTCGGGTGGTTAACAAACACTACTGCGTCAGGCCCTAGTGTAGCTTGCCAGATATGTTCGCCGTGTCCCGGTTCGCCCCGGTGGTAGTCTTGAGCACACGCCAGCATGAAGTCCTTGGTCTTGTAAGTTGTTTTGTTTACTACCCAGGCCCAGCCGCGTTCATCCGTTGTTGATGTCTTGGGGCGGCCATGCTGCTCTCGGTTCCAGATCGCACCAACTGGGTCGGCGGCTATGTTCGACAAAAGTTTTGGCGGCTGGTACTTGTGGTTTGTTGCGATACTAACGGTGGCAGTTATGTGGTCGTTGTAATTACCAAGCCCCCATAGCATGCGTAGTATTCCTGCCGTGGGCGCTAGTCTGGTGCTAAGTACGCTGGCTGTGTCGGCGGCTCCTTTGGATCCGGCGTCTCCTCCACGAAACGAGTTTACGGCTAAACCGAACAGAAGTTTGTCCATAAGCACAGATGCCAGTTCAGATAAAGTTTCGGATGTGGCTAGATCGGCGAGGTGCACAAGTGCTGACATAATTGTCTCTACACTGGATGGAGAGTCCCAATCCTTGGTCCCGTAGCAGGCGCACTGCTTGATCCAATCCAAGGCACGCATTTCACCCGCGCTGCGGTGCCATTCTCCTGTGTGGCCGGAGACTCCAAAATTGTGATTGGGCAGCCATTGTCCGGCCAATATTTCACAGGTATGTAGAACCAACGAGAGGCTCTCGGACGTGTTGCTCAAGCCATCTTGTCCGATCGAGTGCGGATTGTGATCCGGGTAGTAGTTGAATCCCGTCACTATGATTGCGAGCGCCTCCTTATGCGCTTCAAGTTCATTGTGGTGTTTGGTTTCGCAGCGCAACCAAAGACCTAGTACCCCCATAAAGTCCACGATGGATTTGGGCGTGCGTAATCGAGAGTTAGTGATTGCATGCCCCAAGACATCGTGATTTACCTTTTTCCAGCGGCCAAGTGAAATTTTGGCTATTTCACAATATATTCCTTTATCGCGTTGTTCGCTCGCGTCTTCCAGCGCTTCGCGCGTCCATTGTCCACTGTCAGAACGTTGATCGATGAACGACGGTGAGCGTACGACATAGAACAATTCGCGCCGTTCAAAGCGGAGCAAGTGTTTATAATATAGGTGGGCCAATGGTGTCATAGAAACAATATGCGCTCCATCTCGAAGCGGAAATGTTTTGGCCAATTCCACTTCATCACCTGGAGCAATAGGTTTAGAGAGTTCCTGAAAGATGTTTCCATCCATGTTTTCTAAACGCAAAGTTAGCTCTTCTGTATCTGACATTTGTTTGGGGAAATGAATCGTGATAGGCTGATTGCGATTGTAGCGATCGCCATCGTGAAATCCGAATACGTAGCTGTCGAGATAGGCGTGAGTCATTAGCCGCTCTATAACTTGGCGCCTTGATAACAATGACGTCTCAATATTGGTAGGTAGGTAAATGTCAGGTATAACGCCTGAACGACTGGTTATTTTAAGCGCTAGTATGTAAGGTGTCTGCTGGTCCAAGGAGTGATCAAATCGGATTAAGATTTCGTTGGTACCAGCTACAAAAACCCCGGACAAGTCTGTTGTATGTAAAAAGGTACCATCGCGTATTGCTATGTGTTTCAGAGGCTGGCCATTCAGTGTTATCTCTGCTTTGCCACAGGTTGTTAGCGTCATGTTTGCTATGGTGATGGCTGGGACATGGAGTTGCACATATGCCCATGCGCACAAGTTGGTTGTTACTGATTTGGCATGAGTTAGATCGACAAAATGATCATCTCGAGTAGCATAGTATCGCCACGTACCATGGTCTCCCCCCCCATAATCGTTTGTTAGTGGACCTAAATCACAGGGCGGTAGTTCGTGCCCCAATGTTGGATCGGCTCCCAGCGCCGAAACTGCTACTGGTCCGGCTACTAGCCAGTTGTGTACGTAGCTGCCGACGAGGTGATATGTTATGAAATTAATCGGCATCAAATGGTGATCTGGTCTAATCATTGGCGTTATCTGTGGCGCAAGTGAGTTGTTCTTAGGTGGTCCATTTCTGTTACAGAAAGGTGGATACAGCAAATCGCAAGCTTGTCTCTTGTGCTTGGTGTGGACCAAATATTGTGTTGACCTTGTGATTCAGCTGGTGCATTTGTTCCCTAAATTATGTTTACTTGGCATGGAGAACTCCGCCAAGCTGAATACTGCGTCGGTACAGCATCATCATATTTACTCCACGTAAAAACCACGGTGCTCAAATGCACCGATAATTTTTGTATGCAATGTGAGTTGGGTGACATTGTGGTCTGGGTATGGGTTGCGTGACTCGAGGGCTAATGCGCGAGAATACATATTAGAGGTTAGGCAAGCATAGGTGAACCGCGTAGGACTGCTAACGGTAAGGTGTCAATGCCCGTCCGGGTTAGTCCGTTTATAACTAGAAAGGTCATAAATCGAAGTGGCTTAGCAGCGACTCTATTTTACCGCATACGATGTTGGTAAAGATTGCTAAGGGAGTCGTGTGGTGAGAAAAAAAGGTTTGCAGGGGAACGGAATATATTCAGTGTTACTAGGCGGTGCTGTACTGAGGCTGCGGCAGGATGTCCCGCTAAAGATAAACTATTCGCAAAATGTTTTATAAACTTGTGGTGGTGGTTGGACTAAAGATGTGGCAACGGGGTTGGTGCGAATATTCGCTGATTTGCGCGCCCAGCACACAACATCGATGTGCGACGTCTCCCAAAAAATTGCTACCTAAACCTTTTCTAAAAATCATAGTCTATCCACCAGCGGAAATTCTGGCGAGGTCCAATGGTTCGTTCAAGAAAAGGTTCCCAAGAGAAAGTACAGGGGTTTCCCCACACAGGAAAGTATGCGGGAGTGTAGCTACAGGTGGCTGTTACTAACCCTAAGACCGGGTGGCGTTGATGCACGATAAGATTGGTATTTGCATCATGCTGGAGTGGAAGAAAAAAACCTTCGGTCCATGGCCACCCCTTGCGATTAAGGAATCCATTAGTGCCCAAAGTGTAGCCAGGGTTGTCATCCATCTTGACAGTGATGTTGAATTTACATAGCTCATCAGAGTTCGGTTGTGGAAAAAATGGATGTGGAAACCAGCGGAGTGGTATCCAGTGTTCCCCAAGATTTGTCAGCTTCGTTTCTGATCGTACCGTCCGGTTGTTCAATGTGATAACACGTACGATGTCAGCCGCAAAACCGCCGAAGATATGGGAGGTTTGAAATACAATGCGGCTTGGTTCCGTTGTTACCCCCCATTCACTCCAGTCCGTTATAAAATTTGTGGTGAAGTTACAGATGCCAACACCGAGCACTAGCGCTTCGGTTGAGGTTTCATTCGCGGTGCGCAACGGACTGAGGTTAAATGCCTCTGGCAGGCCCTGACCGTCAAAAACATTGAAACTGTTTGGGTAAGTGGGACCGCTTAAGAGTGGTCCCAAGGTGTGGTCTGCGATTTGGAATATGTAGCCTCCGTGGCAGTAGCGGGGGCCAAGGCGCAGCCGGTCTTTTTCCGGGTCAAGAATAGTTACTTGAAGGAATTCATTTTGCAGTGTGTACATGGACAGTTGCGGTATCGTAAAGTCTATTGTTCGGGCGCCAGCATATACATTCTGTAGAATTATAGCAAAACATTCCTACCTAAATTGGATAATGGGCCCGGAACAACCCGCGCATCAATCTCACTGATCTTTCTAGTTAATCGTCTGACAGATATGAGTCAGTGCTGCTTTATCTATCTGCACCCCCACTGTGACCGTGAACAGTGATCTAGGTCTAGTATTTTCAGTTGCGCGTGGTTGAGACGGTCGAGCGCGCGGCTGATTGGTAATTTTACTTTGGCAAATTTTTTTCCACGGTCAGACTATTGGTGCAGTAACGTAGTAGGTTTGGCATTAAGCAAATGTTTCTAGACGCGGTAAGGGTGGAAAAATCTATTTTCAGCGCAACTGTAATGGTTGCTCGCTCGGATACTCTTTTGGTGGTTGCCAATGTAATTGTGTTGCGTTTGTCCGTGAGAGCTCGCATCCAACGGAGTAGCTGTGCGGTTTCTACGGTGGCTTTCCTGTTGGAGACGGGTTCTGCCATGTAAATTCCGGACCTGCCCTTCACCGCAATTTCCAATCCGACCTGATCATTGTTTTCTATCATCTTATTGCATTGCGATTCACCCTGTTGTAAGCTTTGCGTAACAACAATCTGATTACTTCACTATTTCGCCAGTTTTAGCGTTGGTCGAGCTGTTCCCTGTGACTTCGGTGTCTTTCTGGGCTACCTATTGGCTGGGCAGCGGTTGCTATCTATTACCTTCAAGCAGCATGTTCGTATATACATGTTGGTAGATGGTTTCAGAGTTAATCCGCAAAATACTCTCAAACAGCGGTTGACTAACGCACTTTTCTGGATTGGGGTTGGCAGGAGTTGGATGGTCCATCGGGTCCCATTCATTGACCGTGTAGCTCCAGGTATCATTACAGGTGTTCTAGCGTTGCCCAGATAATGATTGGTTCTGGTTTATGCGTCTGCGGCACAGCCTGATATTTAGCCGCAAAAGTTTATTAGTTTGTGCACACCTATAAAAATTCTGCAGGCGCAAGCATAATCGACCGTGCAAAAATGCTGTACAGATTTTCTGGTCCAGTTAGCCTCGTGCTTGCCCCAAAAACTACTGGATTTAGGTGACTTACACACTGTTAGATTCGGTGTAGCTCCCCTAAACTTTTGAGCCAGTCGCGTATATCTGGTCAGTAGTCGAATGTGGGGGGCTGCTTCCAAAAACTTTAAACTTACGAAAGTATCCGATCGACGTCGATTAAATTGTCGTCTATTGCGTTGCGAAAAATTTGAATGCTTTCGGACACCCCGTCGTCAAGTGGAATCCAATGTAATTTTCCTATTGCTGCCTCGAGAGTAGAGTCATCGACTGCGTCTGCGATGTTTAGCGGAGTGCGGTTAAACGTGATTTGTCCCCGGGAGAGTGGCACCGCTTTTGTAATAGCGTCCACGATTGTCTGCATGTCAGCATTAGTGCCGCCGATGTTGTATGTGGTGGCGCCTGAATAATTTGCCCGCGCAGCTTGGATAAAAGCGCGAGCCGCGTCTTTAGCATACTGAAATACAGCTGTACCACCATACGAAATTTGGTAACTACGCCCAGCAGTTGCGGCCACCATGGCTTTGGAGGGTGTGCTGGTAATTCCTTGGTCACGCCCTGGTCCGTAAATCACATACGGCCGTAAACCTATGCTGCGTAGCTGGTAATCTTGCCAGTAGATACGTGCCTGCTCCTCATTGCAGTGCTTGAAGGCACCGTAGAGGCTTCCGGGAAAATGAGGCGCGTCGTGTGTGAGTGGTCCAGGCGGATAGTTTTTAGCTGGACCATATACCCCGGCGCTGCTCGCATATACAAGACTGTTTACCTGGGTTCTGTTTCTATTGTACGTCTCTAGTACGATTCCGGTTCCGACGACATTGACCTTTGCCCCCTGAATTGGGTCCGAGCGCACAAACGGTAGCTGGAGAGCCGCTAGGTGGATGATTTGAGTTATTTTATTGTCTATTACAGTGCCCTCAAATTTTTCGAAATCTAGAATATCGCCCTGCACCCAATTTACCCGTGAGATGCTGGCAGGATTCATTATTAGTTTCACGCGGTGCATGCTCGCGGGTAAGTCATATGTCCAAACGCGTGCCCCTTCGGCTTCTAAAAGCTTTACTGTCCATGCGCCAATACAGCCTAGCGCGCCAGTAACCAATATGCGATCACTCTTCATCGGAACCTCTTACACCTTGATGGGATTTCGTATCTCGAGCCCACTTACCTTCGTCAAGGTTATGGCGGACTCGGCTGAACTATTTGGCACCGGTGGAGCACATATCCCATCGAGAGTTAGTCCATGTACATTCTCAACTGTAAGTGCGCTGCGGAAATCTGCTGCGACCGGAATTTCCCAGTTTATTGAGAAATCTCTTAAGCGTAAGTTAATTGCGTTGTCGATAAGAACGGCGGCCCGACTGCTCTGAAGGGGTGAATTATCATCGGCGATAATTTCAAGCCGCACATTATCCATAGTTAAATTTTCGAGCATTGACTCGGCGCTTCCGTGGATCACGCAACCGCCAAATCCGCGCGCAAATACGTTACGGATTAATATATTGCGGATCGTGCCAATTGGGCGTTCGATGGATTTATCTACATTCGGATCTATCTCGCTTCGGCGAATCAAATTTATGTGCAGTGGATCAGCGTTACCCCACCAGAACCAGTCAAACCGCTTGCATTCGATCACTAAATTCGACAGGATTACATTTTCTACAGTGCCGCCGTCAAAAACCATAATTGCAATACCGCGGTTGGAACCGGTTATTAGGCAATTGTCAATTGTGACATTCCTAATACTAGTTAAGTTACCGTCAACAAATTTTAGGGCACTCGATGCAGAGGTCAGGCGACAGTTGGTGACTGTTATGTTCTCGCAGGGGCGCGCTGGTCCAAACAGGTTTGAGGAATAGAACACCAAGGCGTCGTCGCCGGTTTCGATTGTGCAGTTGGAGATACGAACATCCCTGCACCCATCTGGATCAATGCCGTCCGACCAGACACCGTCTCGTATGCTGGAGTGTACGTATACCCCGTCGATTACTAATCTTTCACAACCCCACAGGTGAATAGCCCAAGAGGGCGATTGTGTGAAGGTTAGTCCAGTTATGCGCACATCATTGCACCGCACCAACAAGACTAGATTACCTATGGAATTTGCTGTAGGGAATGTCCGCATAAGGGGGCGACCAGCTTGTTCCCAACGCAGTTGGTTCGGATAGATATACCAGTCTTGAAAGCCTTCCATAAGGCGTTCATCATAATTTGCTTGACCATCGATGGTTCCGCGTCCTTCCAATGTGATGTTTGTTAGGTCTGCACCGTAGAACAGGGCATGGCTTGTACCGTGTTGTTTGGGGAAATCGGCGGGATTTTTACTGGAGTAGATAGTCGCTCCCGCTTCGATGAATATTCGGAGGTTATCGTGGAGCGTGATGGTACCGGTTGTGTAGGCTCCAGGCGGGAAGTACACAACTCCGCCGCCTGCGGCTGCACATGCGTCGACTGTGTGCTGTATAAAATTCTGGGCATTGCCGAGCCTGTGGCCAGTGGCACCATAGGACTTTACGTTGTAGACCACCCCGTGGTGTTTTTCGAAAGAATTCACAACTATTTTCCTTTGTTTCAATTATAGCTTGGTAATTTATTCTTTACAGTGTTTTCGGGGTGGTCAATTGTTATGTGAAATGTTCTAGCGTGATTGCGATTTGGTTCCGACGCCTAAACCGATAGGATTGGTGCTTAGTGGGATGGCTAGATTTACCTTCATGCAATGAGCGTTATGAATGTGTTTTGACCTGATTGAAAAGTGTTATTGCTGCTGACGAACGACCAGAATTAGTTCTAAACGCACAAAAAATTGTTGGGGATTTGGGCGCTGTAAAGTTTGATCTTCAGTTAGGTAGGTAGTACACCGATAGTTATTTTATTGCTTCATAAAGGTTATATTCCTGTAGAACCAATTTAATTTTGCACTGGTATTGCTGGCCCCGTCTGGTGGTTGGGCGCAACATTAGTGGTTTAGTTTTCGGGTCGGTACTATGTTTTCGGGTTTTCCTGACACCAGATACTTATTTAGGTTCTGTTGGTTCCAAATGTATCCGTGACCTGGTTTGGTAGGAGGCACGGCTCGCCCCCTGCTAACACCCCACGGCTCTTCTAACAAACCAAGATCTGAAAGTGATCCACCTTTTAAATCTTCCATGATCAGTCCGTTTGGAACCGCACAAAGCGCATGTACTGATAATTCAGCAGCGAAGTGGGGTGAGACTGGCAGGTTGTGGGATTCCGCGAGTTTTGCAATTTTGAGCCACTCCGTGAAACCACCTACCCGGCATATGTCTGCTTGGACCACATCAACGGCATTTGCGTGAATGTAGTCGGCGAATTGATATTTGGTAAATAAAGTTTCGCCAAGTGCAATAGGGATTGCCAGTGAGGCGCGTGCGTGCGTATGCCCCATAATGTCATCCGCAAGGATTGGTTCTTCAATCCAGGCTGGACCAAATCTTTCCAGCATTTTTCCGCGGCGAACAGCTTCTCCTGCGCTCCAAGATTGGTTTGCATCGAGCAATAGTTGGATGTTGGGGCCAATCGTGTTGCGGACTGTTGCCACGCGCTCAACATCTTCCATGGGGTCGTCACGCCCCACCTTTATTTTTACTGTTCCATACCCAGAATCAAGAAATTCACGCATCTGATCGGCAAGTTGTTGCCCTTCCAGATGCATGTTAATACCACTTCCGTACGCTGGTATGCTGTCCCGAGCGCCACCTAACAGTTTGTAGAGTGGCAGACCTCTCTGTTGAGCAGCAAGATCCCATAATGCAATGTCAATCGGTGCGATGGCTAATGTCGTAAATCCGCCAGAACCGTTTGCGTGCAATTCCTCCCAGCATGTTTTCCATATTTGTTCAATTTGGTGTGTTTCGTATCCAACTAGGATTGGGGCTAGGTAGTCGTCGATGATAGACCGCAATCCGCTCCCTCCCATCCCGAGGGTATAACTCCATCCAGTTCCTGTTAATCCGGCGTCAGTGTGAATTGATGTAATGATCCATTCCCAAGTGTGTATCGACTGAATGGAATCTGAAATTCGAATGGTAGGAGGTACCCGATATAAGTTGGTTTGGATCGAAGTTATTCGCATGTGGCAATCCTCGCTGTGTTATTTGTGTTAGTTTCTTAGGCTTCGACGGGTGGGTGCTATTGGACGGATGCAAGTTACGATTATTTTGTTGTATGTTACTCTAGAATGTTAGTGCAATTAAGTGTGGTTTTAGCGCAAGAATTAACGAGGGGGATGCCTTAATCTTGATGTTCCCCCAAAATTTTATGGGTGCTTATTGTATGTGTTTGGGCCAAGGTGTTACTCAACCGATAAAGACTGTGTGGGTGCGTTGTTTTGTGGGTAGGATAGGTGGATTTTGTGGTTTTTTTGGGTCACGTGGCGCAACAATGTTTGTGGTAGAACGCGTGCGGAGTTGGTGCGACTGTCCTTGGATCCGTTGCGGATGCACTTATTGATGGGCCCAACCGCCCCATTGATTTTGGGCGTCATCCCATTGGTGAGCCGGTGCTGGATGCCTAACGTGCGGTCCGGCCTGATAGCATAATGATTTTGGCTGGGCTGGCGTTCACGCACAGTAAACGTTGGATCCGTGAATTCCCTGCCTTTTTCACGCGGCAACCTGACGAGTTCTAACGGATTGGCCTTCTGCATCGCGTTTAAGAATCTGCACGCGCTATTATCGTTCTTGCGATCCTTGATGTCTACTAATACGGAGTGTGTGGCCGGTTGATCGCTATGAACAAATAGGTTGTGCGGTTCTCATGGGCTTTCTGGCGCAGGTAATTGACACAATGACGCCCAGCAGCTGCCCTTGCACAACTAGCTGGTTAATTTGTTTTTATTCAATGCTGGCGGCGGGTCCCTTGGCGCGCGGTTGGGCGGTGGCGATGCCCTCCTACAGCCTTTGCCCGGATGTAAGCATTACGGAAATCACGCGCGAAGTGGGTGTAGCAATCACCTGCGCTGCGGAACTGGTGGCTGGGCCGCTGTGCCTCACTGGCCACTCTGCAGGCGGCCACTTGGCAGCGCGCATGGTCACCAGCACCAGCCCGCTGCCGGAAGCAGTGCGGGCGCGCATCCGGCACACGCTCTCTATTTCTGGCGTGCATGACTTGCGCCCGCTGCTGCGCACAGCCATGAACGCAACCCTCAAGTTAGATGAAGCCGAGGCGCAGCGCGAGAGCCCGGCGCTGCTGCGACCGCTGCCGGGCGTGCGGCTCACGTGTTGGGTGGGGGCTGCCGAGCGCGCAGAGTTCATCCGCCAAAATGCGCTGCTGGCAAATGTGTGGACCGGCCTCGGCGCGCAAACCGCGTGCGTCCAAGAGCCGGACCGCCACCACTTTAATGTAATTGACGGGCTGCGCGAAGCTTACAGCGCACTGACCACTGCGTTGCTGGGTGAATCATGAAACTCGGCGGCGTGTTTACGGTTCTCCAAACTCCCCTGACGGACAACGATCAGATTGATGAAGAAATATTTGAACGGGAAGTTGAGTGGCTGATCACATGTGGTGTTGATGGAGTGGTGCTGGCAATGGTCTCGGAAGTTTTGCGCTTCAGCGCCGAAGAGCGCCGCGCCCAGTGGCAGGTTGTTGTCAGGCTGCTGCGCGGCCGCATTCCGCTGGTTGCAAGCGTTGGAGCTGAAAGCACTGCCATCGCAACCATGCTTTCGCGGTGGGCATTGAATGACGGTGTTGCTGCATTGATGGCTACTCCCCCGGCCGCGCTTGCGTACCTCCCCGGCGAGATTTCCAGCTACTATGTTGCGATCATCGAGAGTGTTTCATGTCCGGTGCTTGTGCAAGATGCCAGCAATTACCTGGGCCAACCGCTTGATGTCTCGCTGTATGTTGATCTCATTGATGCCTATGGTCAAGAGCGGGTCCAGTTCAAGCCGGAAGCCAAACCGGTGAAAGCGCGCCTTGAAGCACTTAAAAGTAAAAGCGGTGGCCGTGCCCGCGTCTTTGAGGGTCAGGGTGGCGCAGATCTGATGGACACCTTTCCGATTGGCATTGTAGGTACCATGCCCGGTGCAGAAATTCCGTGGGCAGTAGTTGCGCTTTGGAAGGCGCTGACAGAGTCCAACTGGAAACGCGCCCGGGCCATCCATGCGCCGCTACTCAAATTGGTTTCACTGCAAACAACACTGGATGCATACATTGCAGTGGAGAAATACCTGCTTGTAAAGCAGGGAATATTTAACTCAACCCGCCAGCGCGGCCCGGTGGGGTTTGTTTTGAGCGCGGAGACGCAGGCAAAGATTGATGTTGGTTTCGAGGAGCTTAGAGCGGCGGTGGATCAGATGTAGGGTATGATGTATTGATGGCGTGCATTGCTGCACGGATGATTAGTGATCGAGCATTACCAGCTGCGCTGAAAAGGGTACTACAACAGTTTACTTATAACCAAATATTTCTGATGCCCTTGTTTGTAAGTTGCTTGCTAATTTTGACTATGGAATGTCGTAATAAAAGCAGTTTCGGCAAAATTCGGTTAACAATTGAGTGTTCCGCTGAGTTGTTCCCTGTACCGGTACAGTTTCAAGGTTGAAGTTCTCTAATTGTGGCCGAAATGTTAACTTACTGGTAGAAGATCAACCCTCAATTAAGAAATGATTACAAGTTTAGCGGCTATTCAATACCACCTTCAGAGCGAGCAGGTTGATGGCTGGTTGCTATATGGATTCCGAGACCAAAACCCAATTGCGCTTGCAGTAGCCGGATTGTACTCGGCTGGTAGTCGGCGTTGGTTTCTTTGGATTCCGGTCAAAGGTAAGCCGTCGTGGATAGTTCATACAATCGAACGCACAACATTTCTTGATTTACCGCCTGAGCGGCAAGGCAAAATATTTCATTACATTACCTGGGAGGAAATGTATAACCGTTTGGAACTGGTGGTACGCGTTGACGGCCGACCGGCAAAGAAAATTCTAATGGAATACAGTCCGGAGAATGCGATTCCCTATGTGAGCCGCGTAGATGCCGGTATCATGGAAGTTGTTGTTAAATGTACTGGTGCGGAGATTATCACCAGCGCCGATGCCGTGCAAATTTCCGTGGCGCGTATTTCCTCAGAACAATTAGCCGGACACCGGCGTTCCGCTGCAGCGTGTTTGGCAGTCAAGGACAAGGCATTTACCTGGATAGCCGATCGGTTGAGAAACGGAGAGCCGATTACAGAGTACTCTGCACAACAATATATTTCTGATCAGTTTGTGTCTGCGGGAATGGACCCAGCCCTATCTATTGTCGCGGTTAACGGTAATGCGGCTGACCCCCACTACTTTCCCAGTTCCAAATTGCACTCCCCGATTTTATTTGGGGATGTTGTGCTTATAGACCTGTGGAACCGCGAGTCGGGGGACCCGGATGCATGTTTTGCTGATTGTACCTGGACTGCCTATTGTGGCAACAAAACGCCGGATTCCGTGTCATCAATTTTTGAAGTCGTGCGGCGCGCGCGAGATCGGGCAGTGGAATTTATTCAGGAACGTTTTGGTGCCGGACAGGCTGTTTACGGTTTTGAAGTAGATGATGTGTGCCGGTCTGTGATTCAGACTCTGGGTTATGGTCACGCCATACTTCACCGCACAGGACATAGCTTGGGGTCTATGGGCCACCATATTGGTGTTAACATTGACAACACCGAAACTCAGGACCGCCGCCGATTGGTGCCTGGTGTAATGTTTACGATTGAACCCGGTGTTTATTTGCCTGAAATTAATTTTGACGATAGCCCCATTGCAAAAGGGCTAGGCATCCGCAGCGAGATTAACTGTTTTGTGCATACCGATCATGTCGAGGTCACAACTAGGCCCCTGCAAGTGTTAGTAGAGGCGTTATTAGCGTGATTAAGTTGGTTGCGCGAACATACAAGCGCTGAAGGCCGTGCTTTATTGTGTGGTAGCTAGACCAAACATTACTACGTAGTGCCACCCTACGTTTAGTGCATCGCATTGCAAAAATCTGCCATGTTTACCGCGGTTGTCTTAGGTGGGGTGCAAACTTGTGGTGTGAAGGTGCGAGTGTTTGTGTCCGGTCACCTCTGCTTGTCGAGGTTTATATGCAATGCACATATTTCGTAATTGTTTAGTTGGGTGCTTCACAGCATTTCTTGGATTAATTGATTTGGAGTAGTCTGCCCCCTGACTAATGTTTCTGAAAATTAAAGTAATTTCAGAACAAATAATTTGACGGAACTTGAATGGTCGATAGGATGGCCATTAGGAGCTTTGTTTTCGGGCTTATGGTCTAGAGCTATTTGTCGTTAGTTATTTTATGAACGTTCTATTACAGTTGAATAGCGACTGAGAATTTCTAGTGCAGGTGTGTTTACTTGGAGAAAAAATTCAGATTTCACTGGGTGATTGTTGTTTCTGTGTTTGGTTCAGTAAACACCTAAGACTAGGCCACCGGTGTTGTACTATCCATTAAATGCAAAAGTAGGTGTTCCTTTAACCCCAGGTTTAGCACTAAAGAGACTGCCTGCAAGGCGGGTTGCCTCTTCAGTGCTGGAGGTTAACCCGAGTGCTGCGCTGGTAATATACAGAGTGGATAGATCTTCTCCACCAAAAGCGCAGGCTGTGATCTGTGTTGTTGGGAGTTCAATTTGGTCTAGTATTCTGCCTGTGCTGCTATCCCAGCATCGAACACAGGATCCACCGAAGTGTGCAATCCAGAGCATGCCGTTTGAGTCGATGGCCATACCGTCTGGTACCCCCATGTTCTCGTGTACTTGCACTACAACCCTTTCGTTTGTGATATCGCCTGTGATTATTTCGTAATCAAACGCCCGTACTGTGTTTGCCAAGGAGTCGATGTAGTACATTATTTTTTGGTCATGACTCCATACGATGCCATTCGATATCGCTATATTTCCGAGCATTTTATGGACTGAAAGGTCAGTGTCCAATCGGTAGAGGCTGCCTTGCGTTGTTTGATTTGAATAGGCCATGGTCCCGGCCCAGAAGCGCCCGGCTGGATCACACTTACCGTCATTAAAACGGTTGTTTGGTATATTGGATTCCGGGTCAGTAATAGCGGTTAGTCGCTGGTCAAGTAGGTCGTAGGCTGCAAATCCATTCTGCGTCGCTAATAACAGTCCCCCGGATGTGCGCGTGACAACGGTTCCAACATGTTGGCCAACGTTGTACCCGAGATTCGTGCCGCTGATGGGATTGTAGCAGTATAACATGCCAGACATAATGTCTACCCAATAGAGCTGATTTGTGTTGGCATCCCAAATTGGTCCCTCCCCTACCTGGGCTCGAATATCAACTACTACCGTTATTGGATGTTTCATCTTTTATGTTCGCCCTTGGAGTGAACTACAAATTGTGCTTACCCATTTAATTACTTCATCAGGTAACGCATTGGTGTTTTTTAAAGTTAGTTAGGCTACGCTGCACTTGGCCTTGTTTAAGGTATTGCAATCGGGGCTACCCATGTTGGACATGACTCCACGTAACATACAGGGTACCTTCTGAGAGCTTTGATCGGCCTGCGCAGTGGATGCACATGAAAGGGTGAGGCGATCCAATTGTCTCGGATTGAACCACATTATGTGACAGGACTCCAGAAAACTTATGGGCTCCGGCAATCTGGGACATGGCTAGAAACGCCAACGTCCCTGAGCTCGTAGGAGTTGTTCAAAACCTGCGGTGCGCAAGACCGTCTGCAGTTCTGCCCGTGTCGCATGGTGCGCAGGAAGTAGGGTGGGATTGTGTGCAAGGTGTAGTATCGCGCGCGCAATATAAGCGGTGCTCGTGCGGAGACTCTGCACATCAACCTTGTCAAGTGTGTCGCCAGACGTATGTGGTCCCATACCGTTATGTTTACCGTGAGGTGTTGCCAGCATTAAAGCCGGTACTCCCTTCATGTAAAAAGAGAAGTGGTCCGAATATGGAACTATTACGCTGTTTCCGTCGACCTGAAGATTATGCACCATGTGTGCGCCAAGGCCACGCAAGCAATCGGCAGTGCGATCAGTGTCAGCTCCATTGATTGTCATCCACAAGCTACCCGAATTAGATACAATGTCACAATTAAAGACAAACTTAATCTGCGCTAGAGTTTGTTTGTGGGTGTTTGTATAGGCTGCCGAGCCATGCATCCCGGTTTCTTCGCCTGACCAAAGCGCTACTCTCACCCCGATATTTAACTGGTCTTTAACCTGCATCAAGGCACGGGCAGCTTCTATTACTGCGGTGGTTCCGCTCGCATTGTCGACTGCGCCTTGTGCAATATCATGCCCATCGTAATGGGCACATAGCATCAACAGCGGGGGCGGCTGTCTAGTTGATGGTGGAGGTTCGCCGGAGGGGATGTCTGCAATAACGTTGTATCCTTTTGTTGGATACTTCCGCGCTTTAATTTGAAGGTTTCCGTACACTGGTCCATTTTCAGCCAGTCTGCAAAGTCTTAAGAGTGTTTCGTGTGACACACCAACCCCAGGAATAGGTGCTGGTGCGCCACCAAACTCAAGGCTTCCAGTTGGGGGGAGGCAGCCCAGCTCTGTGCCTCCGAAAATGAAACCCGCACAGCCCGCAATTACTGCGCGAGTGTATTTTTCTAACCGATGTGAACCAGTCCCATGTATTAAGGCCAGTTTGCCTTTGGCGGTTTTGCGAACCTGCTCAAAATCTGGAGATTCGCCGTTGGCGACATTGATAATTGGTGCGTCTATGTCACAAGGCGGTGTCCCCGGGAGTCCGATGCATTCAAATGTTTTTCCAGCAGCAGTCAATACAGCTGGTCCGCGTCGCCAGCCATTGATCGGAAAAGTTTCGAGGTGTACATTTGACAGCCCATGCCTTGCGAGGGTCTTCGATATGTAGTTTGCTGCGCCGCGCTCATCAGCGCTGCCGACAAAGCGGCCGTTGTAGTCATCACATAGTGCTTGTATTGTCGGCCAGAGGGTAGAGGATGTATGGATGTCCCCAACGACCGAGCGCTCGGCAGCAAAAAATGTTTCTGATGGCGTCGTACCATTGTTAGTAATTAGGTTTTTTGGCATTAGTGTTGTCGATGGGCGGTCTGGATATAATTTACCAAACCAACGAGAATAAAATTATTTGTATCGAATACGTGGATCAATGAATGCATACGAGATATCAACCAGCATGGTCATGACTACAAAAATTGTGGCGTTGAACATGATTGCAATCTGCAGCACAGGGTAATCTCGACGCGAGATTGCAGTGAAAAACCATTGCCCCATTCCTGTCCAGGAGAATGCGTTTTCGGTTAGGATTGCCCCACCTAAGAGCCCGCCGATTTGCAGTCCAATTGTGGTGATGACAGGCAGCTGGGCGTTTCGCAGGGCATGCCTAAAGATCACTACGAGTACGGTCAATCCCTTTGCCCGGGATGTGCGAATGTAGTCTGTTCGCAGCACCTCCAGCATCGAAGCGCGCGTGAGCCGCATAATCGAGGGCATTACTGTTGTGCTAAGGACCATGCTGGGTAACACCATGTGCTTTAGCGCATCTAAGAACCAGTCAGGTCGCCCAACGATCAGGCTATCGACAAGATAAAATCCGGATATTCGGGGAATTACAATTTCGGCCGATATCCGCCCGCCCGGTGGTAATACCCGAAAATATACTCCGAAAAGATAGATTAGAGCCAGTGCTAGCCAAAATACCGGCATTGCTACGCCGAGCAGGGCGGTGAGGTTTGCAATGGTATCGACCCATGTATTACGCATGACAGCCGCTAATACGCCCATTGAAACCCCAAAGCTGATGCCAATTATCAAAGCCACAACAATTGCCTCAATTGTTGCTGGAAGTCGGTACCCCAATTCGTAAATTACTGGCACTCGGGTGACAATTGATTTCCCCATGTCGCCACGGAGACATTGTCGAATAAACCGAAAATACTGGATGTAAATTGGCTCATTTAGGCCCATTTGCTCCTTGTATTTTTCAACTTCAGCACGTGGTGCCCGATCCCCCAACATTATCATGGCCGGATCTCCCGGTATAAGGCGAATTAGGGCAAATGAAAGGCACGACACGAATAATAAGGTTGGAATAACCATTAAAACGCGACGTAGAATGTAGGTCCCCATAAAACCAGAAGGGAGTTAATTGGCGTAAACTAATGTTGCCTAGTGGCACAAACGGCTGTTCCCACTCATGCCACCAGACACATTACACGATTATTTTTCCAGGCGGATGTACTCCAACTGGTCGCGGAAGACCCAGTCGTTGTGAAGTCCCTTGACGTACACCTTTGTGAAATTCGTCGTGGCAGGCCAGGCTACCGGGATGCGTGCCACATCATCATGTACGATCTGTTCTGCCTCCTGATAAATTTTCTCGCGCATGGCTGGATCCGGCTCGATGCGACCCTGGTGCAGTAGCTCCTGAAGTTTAGCGTTGCTGTAACTGTCTTCAATGTTAGGCTTCAATGGATCGCTCCAGATAAAGTGATACCCAATGAAGTTGTCCGGGTCGCCGTTGTCACTTCCCCAGCCGAGCGCCCACATCGGAAACTTTCCATCGCTGCGATCTTTTAGGTACGCACCCCAATCCTTGGTTTTAAGATTTAGGGTGACGCCCACCTTCGCAAGATCTGCCGCCATCGCCTCGGACAGTGCTTTTGAGTCCGGAAAATAGCCACGCACAACTGGTATATACCAGAAGTCTGTCGAAAAGCCATTCTCCAGCCCGACCGACTTTAGCAACCCCCTAGCTTTTTCCGGATTGTATTCGTACGCTTTAATGGATGGATTGTGACCCAGTATGGCGGGTGGCTGGAAGCAGGTGGCACGTTTTGCGTATTCACCATAGAAGGTTTTGATGATGCCGTCCCAGTCAACGGCCATCGCGATGGCTTGGCGCACCTCAACGCGATTAAAAGGGAGTATAGCTTGATTGAAATTTATATAACCCAGAGACATTGAGGGTGCTACAGTTTTTGTGTACAAGGGATCGCCCTCAAGGGAAACGGCGTCGGTTGGCGCAATATCGGCTAAGTCGAGAGTGCCAGCCTGATACTCAGCAAAGCGTGTTGAGTTATCGGGAATAGAACGCCACACAATTTTTTCCAAAACGGGAGCCTGAGTTGCAGCAACGCCTGTGCTGCCCCACCACCCATCATTCCGAACAACAATGATTTTGTCGTTTGGTACCCAAGAGTCAAACTTGAAGCGTCCAGTTCCTACGGGTTTGCCAATCTGCGTTGCATAGTTCTCTTTTTGCTCTTTGATCGCAGTCGGGCTGGCAATGCCAAAGTTGAATAATGTCAGTTTGACCAGTAGGAGCGAGCTGGCTTCCTTCAGCGTGATTTTGATGGAGCTGTTGTCTGGCGCTTCAACCTTTTCGATAAGCCCGCTCATTTCGATGTCCCAATACTCATATTTCTGATCCGGATAGCGATAAGCATTTTTTGGATCCATCCACCGATCGAAATTGAACTTAACTGCTGCCGCATCACAATCGCTTCCATCATGAAATTTCACACCGGAGCGCAATTTAAATAACCACTCGATGCTGTCTTGCGTGTCCCAAGATTCCGCAAGCCACGGAATGACTTTTGTCGATGGACCCTCTATGGCTGTCAAGGAGTCATAAATAGCAAGGCATACTCGCGCCGACTCGCCGTCTGTCACTACGGCTGGATCCAATGCGACGCTATCGCCGCCACGTCCCATAATCAGAATTTGAGGCGAGGTGATGGCTGCGGCAGAGGGCACGTCGGTGGCCATTGGTGCAGCAGCAGCTACAGGCGCATCCGTGGCTACTGGCGCTTCCGTAACAGTCACAGGTGCGCACGCAGCTATGACTGCACCACTTGCTCCCATGCCAAACAGCCCCAATAATTTGCGGCGACTAAGGCTTTGTTTTTTCATTTTGTTTCTCCAGAATGTCTATTTTACCAACCCAAAAAATTACATAAAACGCGAATATATTTTTATTTCATCGTGTCATAACCTTTTGTAAATTCAAAAACTAAACATTAGTTCTAGGACACATTAGTCCGAACCACTCAAGGTTGGATCGAGTGCATCCCGCAATCCATCGCCAAGTAGATTAAATCCGATCACGGTCAAAACAATAGCCAGTCCTGGAAAAAGTGCCATATGAGGAGATTGACGCAAAAACTTGACCGCGTCCGCGATCATTACTCCCCACTCGGGCGTTGGGGGCTGTGCGCCCAACCCCAAAAATCCAAGAGCGGCCGCATTTAGAATTACCCCCCCCATACCAAGGGTGGCGCCTACAATCACATAGGGTAGTAGATTAGGCAATACATGCCCAACGATTATGTGCGTGTTGCTTGCACCTAACGCGCGCGCAGCATCCACATATTCTCTTGTGGTGAGGCTTAAGGTGACCGCGCGAGCTACCCGCATTCCGCTTGGAATTCCAACGATTGTAATGGCCAGCATGGTGTTTAGCAGGCCCGGACCAAAAATCGCAACTATGGCGATCGCCAAGGGAATTCCTGGGAGAGCTTGCATCAATTCACCGCTCCGTTGAATGATAGTGTCCACGGTTCCGCCATAGTAACCGGCTATGATGCCGATACTAGTGCTTAGAAAAGACCCAATAACTATAGTAGTCAGGGCGATTGCTAGTGAGATCCGCGCGCCGTGAAGAATGCGGCGTAGTACGTCGCGACCGATCATGTCGGTGCCTAGTAGATGCAAGGCGGATGGTGCCTGGCGTGAAATTGTCAGGTTGCTATCCAACCGCGGGTTGTAGGGGTCTATTAGTGGTGTAACAAGTGCGATCAACGTAATAATGCCAACTAGTACTAGCCCAACTCTGCCATTGGTGCTACGCCATAAACGGCGCATCGCAGTCCGAAATGCGCTGCGCTGCGCCACCAAATGGCCGGAACCCAACGCACCATTAGAAATTAGCGCGGCATTTACTGAATTCATTTGCTGGGCGATTGCACGGGTATCAATCGCAGGGGTAATCCGGTTTACCACAATCTAAATTGGCTTGGAGAGAGAAAAAGTGAACTCCACAAAACCTGCGCGATGAGCATAATAGATACTTCAACAAGATAACTCTGATGTTATGGTGTTGACAGTGTACCGCAAAATAGTCTCCAATGAGATTGATTTCAATTGTAACATTAACCAAGCTTGCAGTCAACTAGTGGATTATTGATAGCAAAGTACTTTATGGTGTTTGCTGGTTAATGTGGCCCTTTAACAGACACGCCTCCGTCAATTACTAACCCATGTCCAGTAATAAAGGAAGCTTCATCCGATGTAAGAAAAACACACCCGTTAGCAACCTCTATACATTCGCCGATTCTTCCAACTAGGTGCCATGCCCCTATTTGCTTTTCTGATTCAGGAGTGATATTTTCTGGATAAGATCTGATTGTGCCGGGCAAGATGGCATTTACCCTAATATGTGGTGCTAGATCCACTGCGAGCTGGTGCATCAAGCCCAGTTGGCCCGCTTTACTGGTTGCGTAGGCTGCCGAATCCTTGAAACCCATAATTGCTTGCACAGAACTAATTAGAAGAATTGACGCTCCAGGTTGTCGGCGCAAATGGGGCGCAGCGTGGTGGGCTAAATGATAGCTAGCAGAGAGATTTACTGCGATTACCCGCTGCCACATATCGGGCGGAGTTGCTTCGATGTGGCCGTATTGGTGGAGGCAGGCATTGCTGACCACACAGTCGAGGCGGCCACAGTCAAGTACTGTTTTGGCGATGAGTTTCCCAACGCTAGCATGATCTGAGACATCGGTATGAGAGAATGTGGCACCGTTTAGGGTTGCTGTTTCGGAACCAGTCGTGAAGTTAGTATCCACCAAGATTACTTTAGCACCTTCCTCGCAGAAACGTTGCACAATGGCTGCACCAATTCCATGAGCGCCGCCGGTTACTATAACGACTTTCTGGTCAAGTCTTTTCATGTTTGTCTTTATCCCTTTTTTGTTTGAGTTTGGCCGTTCATTCTGGCTTAGTAGTGCGAATTCCCTATTTCAAGGTCGTCAAATCACGCGAGCTAACCACGTAAAGTTTATTGACATTTCTGTAAATTATGGTACTAAAGTATTATATACTAGTTTTCTTGTGTAATCTTAAGGTTAAGGGTGCTGAACCAAGTACTATATTATGACAAAAATTTTAAAAATTCACACTATTCGGAGCCGTTCTGATGGCACGTGGCTATTTGTCAAAGTGGTAACTGACCAGCCGGGATTGTATGGCATTGGTTCCGCAAGCGATTATTTTCGGTGCCTAACCGTCCAAACTGCCATCGAAACGATCGCGCCACTACTCATAGGGCGCGATGCCAGCCACATTGAGGATATTTGGCAATTCATATATACATGCGGCTACTGGCGTAATGATTCAATAATCAATACCGTACAAGCGGCTATCGACATGGCATTGTGGGACATCAAGGGCAAAGAGGCAAATATGCCGGTGTACCAAATGTTGGGAGGTCCTTGCCGCTCAGCGGTAATGTGCTATGCCCATGCCGGTGGTGATAGTTTACCGGAGCTTGAAGACGATATTCGACGCTATTTAGATGAGGGCTACCATGTTGTGCGTTGTCAGATGGGGCCATATGGCGGCGGTGGCTTCCGCAAAGCGATCGACGCGGGCCTTCCCAAAAATCACTGGGGGCAGCCCAGAGTGTTTGATGACGAATATTATCTTGAGAACATTCCGAAGATGTTCGACTATTTGCGCAGCAAGCTTGGTTTTAGTCCGAAGTTGACACATGATGTTCACGAGCATTTACACCCGACTAATGCGGTGGTGCTGGCCAAGCTACTGGAACCCTACCGGCTGTACTTTTTGGAGGATCTGCTAGCCCCCGAACAAATCTTGTGGTACAGGCAGGTTCGGCAGCAGTGCACGACTCCCCAAGCGATGGGCGAACTCTTCATTAACCCGCACGAATGGATTCCGCTGATCACCGAACGGCTGATTGATTTTGTTCGTGTGCGCGTATCTAAAGGTGGCGGAATCACTAACTGCCGCAAGATTGGCACGCTTTGTGAGTGGTTTGGGGTTCGCACAGCCTGGCAGGAAGGTGGCGATAATGATCCGGTAAATCAGATGGCGGCTGTTCACCTTGACCTTGCAAGTTTTAGCTTTGGTGTACAGGAAGAAAACCACTTTCTTTCGGAAGAGTACGCAGCTCTCCCGGGCCATGCGGTAATGGAGGGTGGCTATCTTTATGCAAACGACACGGCAGGCTTGGGGATTGATGTCGACGAAGTGCAAGCACGATTATTGCTCAAACCAGAGCTGGCGGCCAAATCTTTTTTTATTGCAGAAGACCGGCGTGCCGATGGATCTTTAGTAAGACCGTAGGATTGATTGTGTTGTCGCTTAGAAAATTGGGTTTTGTTGTGCACCACCATGATTACCACTTGTTGTTACGCAAGAGAGTCATTAATTTGTACTGAATATTATTTCTTGCCAAGGAACATAAAACTTTGGTTCGGAATAAATCTGCGGTTCAAGTCCGCGCTAGTGATTAGCTTATCGGGGAAGTTTATCGTAGCGCCGCTGCAGTAGAAAGTTGCGACTTGGAGTGGCAGTCTGGGTTAATTAGGCTGATTTAACAGAAACTTGTTCGGACTGATGCGGTGGACTGAAATAAGCGTGGCAACTGCTAAATCAGGCTTCCTATGATAGGTTGGCGTTTGCCCGATTTTCCGCAGCAGCGGGCATGCCTTGGAGTATCTATAACTGATTTATGAATTCACCTGATACTGTGATAAACAGAAGCTCAGTGTCTAACAATACTCACGGAATTGTATCTGAAGAGTTACTCGGACAAAGTGATATTAAATGTTAGCGATGCTACGTTTGCACGCGAACCAAGTGTTCTAGTCTGCACTATGTCGCCACCCAAGCAACCGCTCCGCCTTGCTACAGTCAAAAAAACTTTTGTGGCCTGATAGGTCACCGCGGATAGGTACATCGGGAAAGGCGTGCTTCGCCAAAGTTAGCGATGGGATCGCGGATGTGCTGCGCTGCGAGCAGATGCAGAAAATTTCATGGCCAAAATATGCGGCTTGCATCGCGAGGACGCAAGCGCGGGCAGCCTCGCTAATTAATGTGAAGCTCCATGCGTTGCGGGCGGCCGGTGCATCTGAAGTCTCTAGTATGGTTTGCAGTTGTGGGGGTACATCGGGCAGAGCGTGATATCGCAAACTGCTGATGGTCATGCGCGGAAATCGGCGGGCATAGGAGTGGGCAATCTGCTCACCCACCCATTTGGACAGGGAGTAATCGTCCTCACTGAAAGTAGGGTGCTCTTCATCGACCGGAAAGTAGGCAAAATGTCCCTGCTGGCTACCTAAGCCGCCGATGGCATTTACACTTGATGCGATGGACACGTACCGTATGCCCAAGTCTGATGCAGCATGCAAAACGTTGTATGTGGCGATGGTGTTATTGGCATATACGACTCCTGGCTGCTGACCCCATGGGCTGGTAAATGCAGCGAGGTGGGCCACAGCATTGCACCCGCGTATAGCCTGGGTCAGCGCATCCAGATCGTTGAGATCGATGTGCACCTGTGTCATTTGGCCGGTGCCGATCGAAAGGTTTGCGGGTTCAGGCGGATCGGAGGGGATTGCCCAGTCGAGGCATCTGACTGAATAACCTTCCTGGAACAATTGCTTTATTAATACGCCAGCTAAGCGACCGCTGCCTCCGGTAACTGCAATTTCCATATTTAGTTGTTGATATCTAGGGAAACCCCGGGCAAAGTACTAAGATCCTTGGTGTTTCCAGTGAAGTATAGAGCCGTGGACGCTGGCGGCAACTGCACCGAAAATCCTGCTGGTTCATGGCTGACCACGCGTTGATTAAATATATCGTAGACGATGTCTACCGGGCGGGGCAGCTTGAATGTGCGCGGACCACCAGAAACAGTGTGCACACTCAACAGATTAGTCGTGGCGTATAGCACGTCTCCAGCTTCATTGTAAAGGTGCACCCCCGCGAAGCGGGCAATGCCACGCAACACGGGTGATGGCACGTTGGGCGTGGCCACGTACACGGAGTTCCAGTTGGTTTTACTGCCTGCGTTGAAGGACTTTACGCCTAGGCCCGGCTGGCAACGCCCGAGTGAACCAATGACATCCCCGAGGGTGGTTGCGTCATCATCTTCCAGATGGAAAAGCGGTGCCAGTGAGCGGGTTGTGCCCCAGAATAACTCCTGGGATACGTCTCGTGTGATAGTGTGGGTAAAGTCGGTTACGTGCATCATAGGCGTCCAGTAACTTTTGCCCATACCGAACTTAAAGCCGGTGATGTCCGTCATGTGGTCGGTGCTGAATGGATTGGTAACATCATCTTGATTAATATAGCCGGGCGCGTATAGGAACAGTGCGGTCTTGCCATCACGGCGCAGCTGAGCTTTTAGGGCAGCGCGGCGATCAGAGTTAAGATGGAAGATGTTCAGGAATATATAGAGCTTGTATTCCTGCAATCGGCCTTCCAGCAAGTCGTTAAGTAGATAGAGGTCGTGTGGTGCACCGAAGCGGTTGAGGTTCATCAAGCGCTGGTGCCAGATCAACGGGAGGCTGATGCCGTTCTTGTTTGCCTCATACATATATGATTCGTCGTCTAGGAACACGGCTACCTCGGCGCTCGGGCGGCGATCAAACTGCACTGCCCAATTGCCGATGTTGTGAAAGTGCGTCTGCAAGGTATGGAACTCGTCCACAAGGCTCGGATCCTCGGCGAAGTAGTCGTTTTCCAGCCAAGTGATGCCCTGAGCGTGGGTGAGCACCTCCGCAAAATTTCGCTTATAGATCGCAACCGAGTGTTTGATTGGATGCATACGCTTGCGCGGGTCAAAATTGTTATGCATCAGCGTGTCTTCTTCGAACCAGTAGAGCTTGCCGTGCAGGCGCAGCGATTCGCTTGGCTGCATGGCAAGGCCATCGCCCCCCAGTCCGCGGAAGCCATAGGTATAAGGGCTGACGAAGAAGTCAATATCCGGAGAGCGCAGAGTTTTTGCCAGCCCCAAGTGCCCACTGCGCTGGATGGTGGCCACCTCTGCCGCCGCAAGTGCCAATGCACCGGTGCCCAAGAAACCGTCATTAAAATATGCGTCGTTCCAAGACAACTCCATTAGGTAGCCATAGAATGCGCCAGTAAGTTTGTCGCCGCCGGTGAGAGTCTTGATAGTGTGGCAGAAATCGAGCAGCGTGTCGGCGCATAACTCGTTGTGGGCTGCGTAGAAGTCAATGACTTGGCGCTCGATTGTAGGGTTACGAAAGTAGTAGTGGCTGGTGGTGTCTTGGTCTATGGAGCTTGGCACCTCGGCTGATGTAAGTGTTACCTCCGGCTTGGCCCAAGCGGCTTGCAGTGCGGCATCCGTGCCGTAGCGTTTTGCAAGCCAGGCGCGGAAGTACAACCGCATCGGCTCACTATAGTCGCCATTGGCTGGATCCATGCTGCCCCAAGCCTTGATCCACTCGCCACACACGCCCGTGCACATTTGGTAGCCGATCACGCGGTCATACATGCCAATCTCACGCAGATGTGCAACTAGTGCGGTCAGTAGTTCGTTAACATGCTGCTGCCAAATTTTTGAAGCGAAAGAGGCCGATGAGGCCTCCCCCTCAGAAAGGACCTCGCCCTCGTTTGGGTATTTCTTGTTCCACCAGTTGTCTGCAAGGTGATGCGTCTCAAACATCAGGCGCAGATTAAACAGGGCGTCTGGATCGGCGTCGATACCGGCTTGCAGGCGCGGTCCAACTTGCGAGAAGTCGTATGGGGATGGATTGCCATTGCGCGGCCCGCACCAGTCATAACAGCCATCGAGGGAATACAGGTGGACGCCGCTTTTGGCGAAAGCCCGCATGGCGGTTTGGGTCAATGCGACACTCGTGGGATCAGCCAAGTTGAATCCACCGATCCATTGCAGGTTGGCGTAGACTGGTTTGTTGTCCAGAAATAAGGTCGGCGCTCCATTGTGATTTCTTACGTGAGCTTTCATCGGTGTTGTTCCTCTGTGATCCAGTTTATTCAAAGAAGAGCTTGTCTTCTTCAAGAAGATATTTTTGGGCGGCACTGACGTTGAAGTCCACACCTAGACCGGGTGAGTCCCAGACCTCTATCAATCCGTCCGTGACAATGGGGTTGGGCAGTCCAGTGATAATGTCGTACCACCAATCAGGTTTTCCTACTGGATACTCGAACGCAATGTAGTTTTGGCCCATAGTGGCGCACACGTGCACCAGCCCGGCGAGGCCGATTAGTCCGTCGTAGATCCCATGCGGGGCAATAAGAATACCGTGCAGGTCGGCATATTCGGCCACCCACTTGAGCTCGGCAAGTCCGCCAATGTCTGCCGGATCGGGTCCTATGATGCGCACAGCGTGGCGTTCAATGAGCTCCTTAAAGTTATGGCGCAAATACACCTGCTCCCCAGTATGGGTGGGTGTAGAGGTGGACTGTGTCAAGTCTCGATAAACATCCACCAAGTTGTATGGCGAGTAGTCGCCAGAGATAAGGTCTTCAAGCCACATTACATTTAATGGCTCGACGGCCTTTGCCAGCCGGATCGCGTCGGTTAACACCCAACCCGGACCGCAATCCAGTGCCAGGCCAATGTCATCTCCAACCTCGGCTTTCATTGCCTCCACACATGCGATGACGTGCTTTAAGCCGCGCTCGGTTAATGGTCCTTTGTTGACATGTGCAGGGGCATTTATATATTCGCCATAGGAGAAAAAGGGGAGGTCGCGCGGCATTGAACTGTGAAACCCTAGGCTCTGCTTGATTATTGTGAAACCCTCAGCCGAGGCTTTGCTTTTGGCAATATCGGCGGCATAGTCATCGGGAGCGATGCCTGCCATGGGAAAGCGTACGCCACCGTTGTATACACGCACCTTGTCGCGCGTTTTGCCGCCCAGCAGTTTGTACACGGGCAGGCCACACGCTTTCCCTGCAATGTCCCATAGTGCCATTTCAATGGCACTGACTGCACTGCCCCAGGGCTTGAAGCCCCCCAGGCGTCGAATCTTCATCATTACCCGCTCAACATTTGTTGGGTCTTCCCCTATAATAAATTGTTTGTAAAAGAGCACATGCGGTTTGAGATATGGCTTTGCATTTTCTGCCTGTCCATAGCCATAAATGCCTTCATCAGTGTTTATGCGCACAGTGGGATTTTGGCCGATCACGGCACATTTGAGATCGGTAATTTTCATGGAATAATTATATTGAGTGGAAGGTAATGCCGAAATGCAATGTGTGAATTCGGAGCTAAACCCATGGGCCATTGTCAAGCAGTCGATTGAGGACATCAGGCACAATAGTGATTCCAAGTCCGGGGCCATTTGGCACTTGAAGCTTGCCGTTTTTGATTATTAGTCCTTCTTCTGACATTTCCTCATATAACTGCTGTGTCTGTGGTTGGCGGCTTTCGCTCATCACAAAGTTTCGCACTAAGGCGCCAAAGTGTGCGGTGGCAATTAACTGCACATAGCTACCGGCGTTATGCATGGCAAGCGGAATGTAATACATCTCAGCCAGATCGGCGATTTTACGTCCACCCGTGAAACCGCCGATGAATGCCAAATCTGGGTGGATAGCATCGACCGCCCCATTATGCATGAACTGTAGAAACTCGGCCGGATGCTCAAGCTTTTCACCCGTCATCACGCGCACTGCCGATGCCTGCTTGTAAGCTTTCCAGGTGTCTGAGTACATAACGGGCAGGCAGTCTTCTACCCAGAGTGGTTTTGCCGGAGCAACCGCTTCAGAGATGCCAATTGCGCTGGGCAGGTCCCACTCGTTATGACAGTGCACAATGATGTCGATATCCCAGCCAAGAGCTTCGCGACAGTTCTCATACCCTTGCCGGATTAGGCGCAAGTCAGTTTGCGACAGCATTGGCGCTAGGAAACCACCATGATGGCGGTCTGGGTGCACCTGCCCGCCCTTGTAATTCATATAATCAAACCCGAATTTTATGGTCTTATAGCCCCACGGATTTGCCTTGATTTCTTGTGCCCAATCGTGGCAGGAAATTGGGTCAAACCAATCAGCGGGGCCGGCTGAGTTGATGTAGAGATCAATCTCATCCCGAAAGCGTCCCGAAAGCAGTCGCGACACAGGCCGATTGAAGACCTTTCCCGCTATATCCCATAACGCTGTTTCGATGCCGCTAATGGCGGGGTTTTGCACCCAGTGTGCATGCCACTGCGCCTGCATGCGAGTCATGTACGCGTAGCACTTTTCAATTTCTAGTGCGTCCCGTCCGATCAAGGTATCGCGCATAAAATCTAGGTAGCCTTGGACGACATTTGCCGGAAGGCCAGCTTCACCTATGCCATCGATGCCGGCGCTGGTCTTAACCTGAATGATCGACTGGATAGTGTGCTCTTTGAGTTTATATACCTTGATGTCAGTGATACGAACCTGATTTTTTTCTCGTTCGGCGAGAATTTCAATTGATTCCACGAGGTGCCTTTACACCCAACTTGTGTTGGTAAGAATTGACTGAAGCACCCAGTTTCCCTATTTACCCTTTGAGTCCGCTGCCGACAAGACCCTGAACAAAGTAGCGCTGCAACAGGAAGTAAACCACCGCCGGGGGCCAACAAGCTAGGAATGTGCGCACCATTAGAGCGGGATAATCTATGGTACCTGTTGGCGACCAGTCCGACAGAATGACACTTTGGATGCGGAGAGCAATCGGATAGTAATCCGGATGGCCCGCAATTAAAAGGCTCGGCCAGAGGTAATCGTTCCACACACCTAAGAAAGAGATGATGATCAAGGCAACAAGTGGTGGTTTGAGTAGCGGTCCGTACACTTTGACGATAATTGTGAACATTCCAGCACCGTCCATTTTGGCGGCATCTTCATACTCGGTGGGTAACATGTCAAAACTCTGCTTGAGCAGAAATATGGCAAAAGGTGGAACCCAGCCAAAAATAAAAAGTGACTGCCACTGACCAACTAGCCCGTGTCCGCCTTGGCCCAGCCAGTTATTTCCGCCTGTCAAGGGCCACCAAGCCATCATAAGAAACATAGGCACCAGCATGAGTATGCCGGGCATAACCATGCCCGAGAGGAACAGCAGGAACACTTGGTTTCTGCCCGGGAACCTCATTTTTGAGAATATGTAACCGCCGACCACCCCCATAATTACCGTAATAGAAATGTAAAACAGCACTCGCAGCATAGTGAAGATGTATGCATCCAATACGCCGGCGCCAAACGCGCGCTTGAATAATGCGATATTAAAGGTATTAGGAATTGGCAGGATGGTGGCGCTTAGGAAGCGCTCTTTTGTAGTGAAAGCACCCAGCACCATGAACAGCACCGGGTAAATCATGATGAAGCTTGAGACTATCAGAAATATATAGCTCAGCCCGCGGATTATCGCCTCGCGTTGTTTCACCTTTTTTATTTCCTCAAAAAACTAGGCAATGTGCTGCTTTCGGTAGGCGTTGAGCTGAAAACCAATCAGTCCCAACAACATCAGGAATAACACGAGGGATTGGGCGGTCCCCAAGCCGAATTCAAGATTTCCAAACGCATCGTTTTGAATGCTGTACACTAAAGTGTAGGTTAACTGATCGGGTCCGCCGACCGTAATCAGCTTGGGCACTTCCCACATCTGCATGGATCCGATCATCCCAGTGACAGTGATGAAGAGCAGAACCGGAACCATTTGAGGAATGGTGATGTAGCGGTGGAGCTGAATATTGTCAGCACCGTCGATCTTGGCGGCGTCGTAGAGGTTCTCGTCAATACCCTGGAGGCCTGCTAAAAAGAAAAGTACAGTGAAGCCAATGCCCTGCCAGACCACGAACAACACGGCGATTATGGGCATTGCAGTGCGGCTTTGGAGCCAGTCTACGGGCTCGATGCCAAAGTTGTTCGTCACCATGTTCAAAATTCCGTAAGCTGAACCATTCAGGTAAATTCGAATCAGCAGCGCAATCACGGCGCCTGAGAAGACTGTTGGCAGATACCACATTGTGCGGAAAAAGCCTTTGAAGCGCAGGTTCTGGTTCATTATGAGGGCAACCACAAATCCCCCACAGATGTTGAGACTCAAAATTGCAACCGCATAAAGAATTGTTCGGCCAATAACTTTTATGTAGAACCAATTTTGATAACTTGAAAAGATCAACCTTAGATTTTTCAGCCCCACGAAAACAGGAGGGGAAATGATGTTCCAATCGGTCATACTCATTCCGAATAGAAAGACCAATGGAACAAAAGTCATGATGACGAAATATAAAACCATCGGTGCGAGAAAGAGCCAAGCTATTACCGCTTCCCTGTTGCGGTGGAGCCAAGGCCGGTTTGTTTCATTCCAGCGGGCGGCATTATCGGCCACCAATTGTGCCTGAAGCGTTGTTTTCATTACTTAGCCGCAGCTGGAAAATATAGCATCGTGGTATCTAGATGAGAACGGGATGTCATTGAAAGATCAAAATGTGATGGCAATTGCTGTCGCTGGAATGCGTTAATTTACTCAAAGAAGTCTTTGTCTTCTTCAAGCATATATTTTGCGGCAGCGCCCACATTAAAGTCGACACCAAGACCGGGTGTGTCCCATACATCAATCAGCCCATTCTTGACTATTGGATGCGGCAAGCCTGTGATTATGTCGTACCACCAGTTCGGTTGGGCTACCGGATACTCGAACGCAATGTAATTTTGGGGGAGTGTTGCACAAACCTGCACGAGGCCCGCGAGTCCGATGAGTCCGTCGATAATTCCGTGGGGTGCCATCAGGATTCCATGCAGGTCCGCATATTCGGCAACCCACTTCAATTCGGCTAGACCACCAATGTCTGCTGGGTCGGGTCCAATGATGCGCACGGCGTGGCTTTCGATCAGATGCTTGAAGTTCTGGCGCAGATATACCTGCTCGCCAGTATGAATCGGCGTGGAGGTGCTTACTGTTACCTCTCTGTAGACATCAGCTAAAGTGTAAGGCATGTAGTCGCCGGTGATCAGATCTTCCAGCCACATGAGGTTGAATGGTTCCATCGCGCGCGCGAACCTAATGGCATCGGGAACCATCCAGCCGGGACCACAGTCCAAGGCTAATCCTATTTCGTCGCCGAGGACATCCTTCATGGCGGCTACGCAAGCAATCATATGCTTGAGTGCGCGTTCGGTTAACGGCCCACGATTTGGGTGTGGGCCGGAGTCATAAGTGTAGTATTCACCATATGTAAAATTCATTACCTGTGACGGCATGGCGCTATGAAATCCAATGCCCTGCTTGATGATGGAAAACCCCTCCGCGGCGCTTTTTTGAGCGGCAGCATCTGCTGCGTAGTCCGCGGGTGATGAACCAGCCATTGGAACGCGAACTCCGCCGTTGTAAACGCGGACTTGATCGCGCACTTTGCCGCCCAGTAGTTTGTGGACGGGAAGTCCGCAGGCTTTACCCGCAATATCCCAAAGTGCCATTTCAATCGCACTGACTGCTGCACCCCAAGGTTTAAATGCCCCGAGGCGGCGGATGCGCATCATCACACGCTCAACATTTGTGGGATCCTCCCCCAATATATACTGTTTGTAAAAAAGTACGTGTGGCTTTAGATAAGGCTTAGAGTTTTCTGCTTGGCCGTAACCATATATTCCTGAGTCGGTATTGATTCGAACAATCGGATTCTGGCCGATGACCGCACACTTTAGATCGGTGATCTTCATCGAGATCTGTACAGCAGAATTGCGCGGATTGACAAAAAACTGTGCAGCTTCGAAAAGCCAGAAATGTCACTATAAAGTCGCCCTAAAACACCCATGTTCAATTGTGGAGCCACCCAGGCTTGCTCTCACACAGTTTGTGGTATTTTGTGCCTGTAAATATGATGCTGGTTTTAATGTTCAAAACTCACGAACGCAAAAATTAGATGCCGTAAAAAAATAGCATCAGCGGGGTAGGATACAAACAGACTACCCCGCTGATGCTATTTACCTCAACTACATGTCAATCTACGCTAGGCAACCTTTCGTTTGCGTTTCAGTAAAATCCGAACTCCTATCCAGTCTTCACAATCAGACCTTCGATTGTCTTCTGAAGGCCATCGAGCTCAGTCTGGATTTCGGCTTCCTTAAGGTTACCTTTCCAGATTCGTAGATATGCATTGTTCCACTCTGCCCAAATACGTGCGCCGTTTTTGTTCCACCCTGGGAGCGGTCCAGATCCGCCATCCAGGAGGGCCTTCATTGTGACTTTCACCATCGCCTTGGCTGTATCGGTTTTATAGCCATCAAGTTGGTTGTAACTATCGCCCTGTTCCAAAAGAGACTTTAGGGCCGGGATCCAGATGCCTGCGTTCTGTCCAAGCCAAGCCTGAGCGACCGGGTCCGTGCATGTTTCCTCGATTAGCGCAACTGCCAAGTCCGGATTCTTGCCATTCTTTAACGGAGATTCGATGTCGTTCCCAATCACGATCGTGGCTGGTTTGCCGCCAGTTGGAATTGGAAATGGAATTGCGGCTGCGTTGATGTTACCGGCTCCGACAGAGGTGGCATCATTGTTCCAGCCCGGTTTAATGGCAATAATGCCGTCATTGAACATTTGCCCAGATCCACCTTCTCCTTCTGCATTGAGAATTAGATTTTCTGATGAGCTCCAAAGGAGTTGGTTATGGAATGCCCACGCGGCTGCTGCTCCAGGAACGTTTGCGGTGGGTACACCCAGATTGCTGCCCAGAGGCGCATTGTTTTGATTAAACCAATGAAGGATTCGCATGGCCGTACCATAAGTTTCGGGGTTAGGGCCATATGTGTAGTACGCAGTATTCCCAAATTTTTCGCTCTTGTTGGTCTTTGAGATTGCCTGACACATTGCGACAAGTTCATCCCATGTGGTGGGCAGTTTTTTGGGGTCGAGACCGGCCGCAATCACTTTATCGAGATTAATGAAAAGTACATCAGCGCCAGAAGATTTTGCAAGCCCATAAACTTTTCCGTCTTTGGTGGCCCCAGCAATCGAGCCAGGAGCCAGCAATGCAGCTGCGGCATCAGACACGGGAGCAAAAACACCTAATTGGACAAACTCGTTCACATAGGCTTCGCCATAAGTTGTGTCAGGAATAATGCCAGCGGCAAGTCCCATTAGCTGGTTTTGGCGCAGATCTGTGTCCCAAGAGTGGGAAGTGATGTTGAGGGAAACGCCCGGGTGTCGCTCAACAAATGGATTGAACTTAGCGTAGGCCAAGCCACCCCAATTCCAGTTCTTTTTGAAGAATTCATTTTCGGGATCTTGCTTCCAGCCCGCCAAGGCTGCCAGATCAGGCACATCAGTGTTCCACCAAACATCCATTACCACGGGAGCAGGTGCAGCGGTAGGCATCACTTCCGTGGCTACCGGTATAGCTGTCGGAGGAACAGCTGTCGGAGGTACTGCGGTTGCAGCCGGCGCAGCGGCTGCTTCTGTAGCGGTCGTTGCGGGTGCGCAGGCCGCCAAGAGACTTGCACTAGTTGCAGCTCCTGCGGCTGTAAGGAATGTCCGCCTCGAAAGTTTCTTATTTTGCATAACTTTAATTCTCCTTGAATAACTAATACATTGACGAAATATCTAACCGAATAATCATTATATTAGTGCTTGGTTCATTTTCTGTCAAGGTTGAAAACCCCGAGTTTTACTCTAAAGTGGCATTAGTTACGGAAGAAGAAAAAGGCAGGGTAACCTAAAAGTAAGCAGGGTAAGATTTGTGAAAACTGATCGGAAACACGGCGTGGACTTCGGATGACTCTCAAAAAGTGCGCCTGTGGAATAACACTCAGCTCCCCAGATAATTTGTGAAAGTATTCCTGACAGCAGTTGGTACCGCGAGGGCTGATCTGTGCGGGTGCCTCCAAACCCCGCGTATTCACGCGACTATCCCTACCTACGACATCGCCCCCCGTTGTTATCGTGAGAGTGCTGTTTATGGATGGCAGTTCTGTATTTGCGTTCTCCTATGC
>OFRL01000060.1_pt1 | contig 57796 bp, 43 predicted proteins | sample 1543121 | NCBI WGS metagenome assembly OFRL01 (sample SAMN07774228, study PRJEB24372) | wastewater metagenome | isolation source: Lake Maggiore Cannobio | place: Italy: Cannobio | collected 2016-01
ATCATGGGCGGCTCGCTGGGTGGATTGACAGCCGCTTTGTTCCTGCGTGAGAGGCGGTGGACGATGGCGAGGCCAAGAGCGCCGAGGCCAAGAGCGCCGAGGCCACCGGTGATGAGGATTATTTTTCCGTCAAGAGCGAGGGTGGGAGAAGTAGCCATAAGTTTTTCGGTGGTACTAATGCCGAAACCCGATCCAGAAACTTGCTTGCGCTTAGTGCAAGGTCAGCTAAGTGCGGGAAGGGTGACGGCGCGGCATGTTACATCGCCGCAACCCCCTATCTCGGCTCATAACTTTTGCATGAACTCCGCCATGCGGATCAGCCCCTGCATGTAGCCGATGGCATGCGAGCGGCCGCGGTGGTTCCAGTCGCTGTCGCCATCCATCTTAGGCACGTGATCGTCGAGCAGGAAGCCCTCGAAGCCGGTCTTCATCAGCAGCGCCACCACTTCGGCCGGATCGTAATTGCCATCGCCGATGAAGCACTCGGTGAAGTTCGGCACCGACCCCTGCACATCGCGGAAATGAACATAGGAGATGCGGCCTTTCGGCGCGAAATACTCGATCATCTCGGTGACATTACCCTTGCCGCCCGGCATTTCCGAACAGCAGCCGAGGCAGAGGTCGAGCGACCACGCTTCCGAGCGGCCGACCAGATCATATGCCTTGATAAAATTGTTCGGCTTGTAGAACAGCCGCGCCACCCCGCCCAGCATCGGCACCGGGGGATCGTCCGGATGCAGCGCGAGCTTCAGCCCCTCCTGTTCGGCGACCGGCAGCACCGCCTTCATGAAATACTCGTAGTTCAACCACATCTGCTCCTCAGTGATGAAAGGCCCATCCTTGCCGAACAGCGGCATGGAGGAGGCGCGGCCGAGCGTGGTGGGCATGAAGGTGCGAAGCAGCTCGAGATTGTCGATATTGGTCTCGACCACGCTCATGTCGAACTGCCGCGCCAACGCCCCGCCGCGCGTCGGCGCGCTGCGGTCGGTGGTCCAGACCGAGTTGGGAATAAAGTGCAGCCCGAGCACCGGAATGCCGGCCCGCGCCACGGCGCGGATCGTCGCCTGGTAGTTCTCGATCTGCTCGTCGCGGCCTTCAAGACCCATCATCGCCTTGTGGTAGAAATGGGTGGGGACATTCTCGATCGCCTCGAACTTGAGGCCGGCCTCCTCCACCAGATCGACCAGCGCCCGCACGTCCTGCTGCTCCCAGCAGCAATCTCCCGGCAGGGTTGGATTGTTCATCTGCAACCCGGTGGCGCCGATCTGCGCGGCGAAGCGCAGCCGCTCCGCGCTCAACTCGTGAAACTGCCCGACCGCAACCCTGATACCCATCGTCTTTCCGATCCTGTCAAATGAAGTCGTTGAGGATGCGGGCTATCAGCCCTTGACCGAACCCTCGGTCATGCCCGCCACTATGAAGCGCTGAGCGACGAAATAGAGAATCATCAGCGGCACCGACGAGATCACAGCACCCACCATCACGAATAGGAAATTAATTCCCCAATTCACGGCGCCAGAATACGCCCTGAACCCACTCTTGTCAAGCACCACTTTGTGCTAACCCAAACCAAAGATCAACTTCAGATCAAAGACCGCTTTTGTGTGGTGTTATCAGAGATTGGATACGCTTAACAAGCGAAGAATGCACAGTGCCTACAAACCGGAATTGGCAGCTGATACCACTCGCCGCACCACGCCAGTGCCTGATCCACACCAATCCACGCTCCGCCGCATATGATATCTACAGCGCAGGATTACCACCCCAATGTCTGGTCAAACTCCAGTTCCGGTATCGGCTCTGCATCGATACCGGCGTCGTGCAACAACCGATCATGCCCGGCTTCCGCTCTCAGGTTTGGCGTCTGGTCAATTTACTGTTCCCGATGTAAAGTTTGCATCCAGAGCCACCTGCAAAATGTACTTCACCAAGGATGTGCGCATTCTGTTCGCCACGCGCATCACGCGCCTGTTTGCCTATGGCTTTCTGTCTGTGGTGCTCGCGCTATACCTCATCGAAGCCGGCCTCTCGGCCTGGCAAATTGGAATGCTGCTCGCCCTCACGCTCGCAGGCGATGCAGCCATCTCGCTTTGGCTCACCACCAATGCAGATCGCATCGGCCGCCGCCGCATGCTCACCGTCGGTGCCGTGCTCATGCTGCTGGCTGGAATTGTTTTCCTAATCACGCACAATCCGCTTGTGCTAACCGCAGCTGCAATTGTAGGCGTCATCAGTCCCAGTGGCAATGAGATCGGCCCGTTCCTGTCCATCGAGCAAGCTGCCCTCAGCCAGCTCGTCGCGGATGAGAACCGCACCAGACTATTTGCATGGTACAACCTTGCCGGTTCCTTTGCCACCGCAACCGGTGCGCTGGCCGGCGGCTGGCTGGCACAATCTCTGCAGTCCAACGGCTGGACAAAGCTGGCTTCGTTCCAGTTTGTGCTGGCCGGCTACGCACTGGCCGGCATCGCACTCGCAGTGAGCTTCCAAACGCTTTCAGCAGCAGTGGAGGTGGTGCACACCACCGGCAATCCCAAGCGCGTATTGGGCCTGCACAAGTCCCGCAGCGTGGTGCTCAAACTCTCCGCCCTCTTCGCGCTGGATGCATTTGCGGGCGGGCTGATTGTGCAAAGCATGTTTGCACTGTGGCTGCACATGCGCTTTGGCGTTGAGACCGGTGTCATCGGCAGCGTATTTTTTGGCGCAAATATTCTCGCGGGAATTTCCGCCCTGCTGGCCGCAAACATTGCGGCACGCTTCGGGCTTATCAACACGATGGTGTTCACCCACATCCCATCCAGTATTTTTCTCGTGCTGGTTCCGCTCATGCCCAATTTACCGCTGGCAATCGGCGCCATCATGCTGCGCTTCAGCATTTCCCAAATGGACGTGCCCGCACGCCAGTCTTACACCATGGCGGTGGTTGAGCCCGATGAACGCTCGGCAGCTGCCGGCGTGACAGCAATTGCGCGCTCGATCGGCGCAGCGCTGTCGCCATCCATCACCGGCTACCTGCTTGGTGTTCCGGCACTATACGCCGTGCCTTTCTTTGTGTCAGGTACACTAAAAATCATTTACGATCTGGCACTTTGGCGCGAGTTCCGCAGCGTGAAGCCACTGCAGTGATCAAGCCGCGAGAACATTAAAACAGATTCGAAGCGGAACTCTTTTGGGCCCGGCCGGCAAGCAGCTAAATTTTCTTGGGCCAGGTATCGCTTAACTTGTACCCAAGCGGCCAAGGATCTGTTGGATCCAACGTATGTTGATGAGTTCCAGTGATCCAAGCTTGCCCGGCAATAGAAGGGATAATTCCTTTCTTGTTGCCGATAGTGACTTCTTCTTCAATCTTGCAATGAAACTCCGAATCAATAATCGAACGGCCGGTCATCTGATCGCCAACTTTTAGTATTCCTTGGTGATGCAATAACGCCAATCGGGCAGAACAGCCTGTTCCGGTGGGCGAGCGGTCAATCTTCCCCGGCTGAATGGCCACAGCATTCTTGCTAATCGCAATTCCGTTCTCGTAGAAAATCGGCTTTGCAATCTGGGTGAACGAGAAATGTTTCCAATCTGGATTTGTTGGATGCTCAAAATTCAGTTGCTGGTTTGCCGCGGCAGTAATTCGCATTCCAATTCTTGCCAGATCCCAAGCTTCATCCGGCGCAATTGCAAAACCAAGATCGTTGGCGTCAACAATCACAAAACTATCGCCGCCAAACGCAGTATCCACCTTTAGCGTTCCAAGCCCGGCAACTTCAAGGTCTAAATTAACTTCGCCAACAAAAGACGGCACATTCCTAATCCGGGCTTGGGTAACTTTCCCGTGCGCGCATTGGGCCGTCACATATACCAAACCGCCGGGAGCTTCCATTACTAAAGTAGTAACCGGTTCCACCATCTTCACGATCCCGGTTTCCAAGACAACCGTTGCAACACAGATTGAATTCGAGCCGGACATCGGTGGAGTATCTTCGGGCTCCATAATGATGAAAGCCACATGCGCCAGCGGATTTACCGGCGGCACGAGCAGATTAACATGGCGAAATACGCCACCGCGCGGTTCGAGCAAAACAAACTTGCGCAGCTTCTCATCATTAGCGATGAACCGGGACTGTTCCCAAATTGTGGCGCCCGGTATTGGCCCAACTCCCCCAATAATTACATCGCCAACTTCGCCCTCCGCATGGCAGCTTACAACTTCGATCATTTAGAAATCAACCACCGCAAAATGTAAACAAATCATCAAGACTTCTCACCATAAAGTAACTTTACACGAGCCCCGCTTCAGTCCGGTCATACTGCTCTACTTTATCTCACACCAATTGCTCAGCGGGCAAATTTCATCAAGCAGATTTAGGCACAGCGCACGCCGCGCAACACGCGCACCACCATTTGCACCGCGCGTGCATTCCCCACACGCTCAGGCTTGCACCCTGCCGCGTCCGCATGGCTATATGTACCTGTGTGGCTGCGTAGGTTAAGATGTGGCGCATTCTTTGTGTAACCGCCGCGTTTCGCGTGCCCAGCTCCCAGCCTTGAAAGCAACCGAAAATCTTATGGTGCCGTTTTTGACCGCAGCGCCGGGCGCCGGCCGGTGAACATCCGCACCTACAAGCCGCGCCGCTGGCGCGTGACGCGCGGCCAGGCTGCAGCGCTCGCCACCGACGATGCCTTGCTGCTGCCGATGCACGGCCAATTGTTGGACCTCCAAGCGCTCTTCGACAACCGCCCGGTGGTGCTGGAGATTGGCTTCGGCGGCGGCGCAGCCACCGCGCAGATGGCCGCTGCCAACCCCGCCATCGGCATCCTCGCGGTGGATGTGCACACGGCCGGCATTGGTGATCTGCTCGCGCGCATTCGCAGCCGGCAGCTAACAAACGTGCGCGTGGTGAAGGGCGATGCGCTGCTGCTGGCGCACACAATGCTCGCGGCAGGGGCTTTGGCCGGCATCCGGCTGTACTTTCCGGACCCATGGCCCAAGACGCGCCATCACAAGCGCCGCCTGGTAACCGCAGCCAACAGCGCACTGCTCGCTGCGCACACGCAGCCAAATGGCTTTTGGCACATCGCCACCGATTGGGCGCCCTACACCGCCCAAATTTTGAATGTGCTGTCCGCCAGCCCGCAATGGGCAGGCGGCGTGATTGCGCGCCCCGAAGACCGGCCCTTCACGCGCTTTGAAAACACCGCACTGCGCGCGGGCCGTGCGATTACCGATCTTTACTACATACGCACGGGGTAACTGCGCGCGCCAGTCGCCATTGCATCCGGTTGTAAAAAGCTTACGCACCGACACTGCCAACGCTCGGCGTTCGCATCCGGGCGTGTTGCTAATTGCAACGGCAGCAATGCGCCGCCACCGCACCCTACTGCCACGCGCCCGCGTCAGCTCTTGGCGCGCTTGTAAGCCGCCAGTACGCGCGCACGCGCAAAGGCATGGTCTACCACCGGCGCAGCATAATCACGCCCCACGCGGCAGCCCGCGGCTGCTTGCACATCTGCCGGCGCCAGCCATGGCTGCTGCAAAAACTTCAGCGGCATGCGCGCCAGCTCCGGCACCCACGCGCGCACGAAGCTGCCGTGCGGGTCAAACTTCTGGCCTTGCAGCACCGGGCTAAACACGCGAAAGTATGGCGCCGCATCAGTGCCCACGCCCGCCGACCATTGCCAGCCACCGTTGTTCGCGGCCGGGTCGCCGTCCACCAGTTTGTCCATAAACCAAGCCTCGCCCAAGCGCCAATCCTGCAGCAAGTCCTTAACCAAAAACGACGACACAATCATGCGGGCGCGATTGTGCATCCAGCCGGTGGCAGCCAGCTGGCGCATGGCAGCATCCACCACCGGGTAGCCGGTGTTGCCCGTTTGCCACGCCGCCAGCGTTTCTGAATTTTTGTCCCACGCCACATTGCGCAGATCCGCCCGGAACGCCATCTGCAGCACATGCGGAAAGTGATGCAGGATTGCAATGTAGAACTCGCGCCAGATGAGCTCCGTTATCCACGTGTCTGCGCCCTGGCGCGCCGCCGCCCCTTCAGCTGCTGCCACCGCCAGGCGCGCTGCCTGTAACGCACTGCGCGCAGACAGCATGCCGAAGCGCAGGTATGCGGACAGTGCCGATGTACCTTCCACATCAAGCTGGTTGCGCCCGTCAGCGTATTTATAAATGGCAGACTTGGCAAAGCGCTTCAGGCGCCGCTGGGCTTCCGCCTCACCCGGCGGGAACAACGCAAGCGGCGCTGCGGCCGGAATGGGCAGCGATGTGAGTTTGGGAATTGCGCCCAATGTCTTGGGCGCGGCCAGTGCTGAACGCGGCAGCGGCAGTGCTCTCCACGTGCGGCTGTACGGCGTGAAGACCGTGTAGGGTGTGCCATCGCCCTTCCGCACCGCCTGCGGCGGATGAATGGTAAGTCCGCCCGTCAGCGTAAGCGGCAGCACCTGCGCCACAGCTGCATCGCGCCGCACCGCAAATGGTGTGCAGTCTGCCTCTGCAAAGATGGAAGCAGCGCCGCATTCCGCCAGCAGCGTGCGCAGCACGGAAACCGGCTCGCCATGGCGCACCAGCAGCTGGCTGCCGCACGCGCGCAGGCCGGCATCCAGTGCGTGCAATCCGCCAAAAAGAAAATCTTTGCGCATCTGCGCGCGGCGGTGGTAGCGCGAGTCCAGCGCAGCATCATCCAAAATAAACACAGGCACCACAGTAGCAGCCTGTGCCAGCGCTGCCTGCAGTGCGCTGTTGTCTGTCAGGCGCAGGTCGCGCCGGATCCACCAGATGGCAGTAGTGCTCATTGCGGGCAAGTGTCTCACATGGGCAAGTTCACGGGAGCCACTGCACCGTGCCAAAAGTTTCCAGCGCCATCAGATGCTGCAGCCCGCTGCCATCCGCCCGCGCAGTGAACAGGCCTTGATGGCTGCGAAACAGAACCTGCCCGCCGGAGCCCGGCAGCGTGCCATGCAAACCAATGCCCTGCATATCAGTTACGCGCTGCAGCACGCCCGTGGCCCCATCCGCCCGCCACCAGTCTGACGGCACATTGTGCGTGTGGCAATTTGCGAATCCGTGGCAGTTGGAGTGAAGGTTGGCGTGGCAGCGTGGCTGCCCAGGCTTAGCGTCAACTGCCGATCTGCCGGAAGACCTCCGCAAAGCTGTCATCCAGCGTTATAGGCGCGAACTTTGGAAATGCTTTGATGCGGTCTGCAACGTCGAAGCTCTGGTGCGTTACAGGGCCACCCTGCGGAAGGTGTTCGATCCGCACATCCGGGCCGCAGAGATGGGCAACCTTGGCGGCCACTTCACAAAAGGCGTAAGAGGCGCCGCTCACGGCATTGAGAGTGCCTTCACTGCGATGAGTGAGGCAAAGCCCAATCAGGCGCGTCACATCCCTGATATATACGTGGTCACGGGTTTCCTCGCCCCGGCCAAAGAGGGTAATTTTTCGATCCTTGATTGCAGTCCGAAAAAATCGATTCGGACCATAGGAATTATGCGTGTCGTCCGCGCCATAGATCGCGCAGGGGCACAACAGGCAGAGCGGTGTTTCTGATTTGGCTGTGGCAAACCCCATGATCTTTTCACGCGCGATGTGCATGAGACTATAAAGATCAGTCGGCTCGCGTTTCGAGGCTTCTCGGATGGGGGAGTCGCGATCGTCATAGACCGCATTGGAACTGATGTAAATAACCTGCGAAAGTGCAGCCGCTTCGATAAACGCAGCAAGATGTTGTGCCATCGCGAGGTTCTTCATCAGAGTGCCAACGTCCCGGCCTTTATCGGGGGTCAGGCAGGCGGTTATTACCAGCGCGTCGCCCTTGCCAACCGCCGCCTGCAACAGGGAAACGCAGGCAGGGTCTAACAGATCGATCTCATCTGATCCGATGGCGCGGTAGTCGATCTGCTGGTCTTTGAGGTGACGGACTAGGTCACGAGCGACAAAGCCCGATGCACCCAGGATAACGACGCGCTGGGGTTTGACGGGTGTGGGGTGGTTATGTTCGAGCATCAAATTATTGAAGAATTCCGTTATCCGGAGCGCGTCCGCACAGCGGTAGGCTCATTGGCTGGTAGCGTCAATCAAGGGATTCAATAATAGGAATTTCTTGGTGCTTAATTGGTGCAAATTTTACACCAGCCATTACCAGCGTGTGCCAGAGATTTTCACTCTGCTACATACCTGACGGATTAAGGTCAGAAACAGCGATTACATACATTTAGCAAAATTCGACAATCACGAAACGCCAGTTACTTCGCATCGCGTACTAATAGATCTACCCTGTCGAATAGGCACCCAAAATTCTGGCCGAACTTCAGGTTCGCGATCAACTTAACGACGGGGGCAGGCAACAATTTACATTGAAGCCACTACTCCATCACAATGTTACGCCAGCAATGCCGCACATTGTGCGGCACCAAATGGCCCACAACCACAGCCAAAGCGCTGAGCTGCCCCAAGCCGGCTGTTCGAGCTGGAACCGTGGTCCCCAATATTTTTACGATGTCTGTCATATATTAATCTGCTCCGTTGAACTTGCCAGTCGGCGAGTAAGTCACGCGCGAGCGGCATTAGAATCAATACCACCAAGGCGTTGCCGCTGCACTTGAACGCAATCAACCCGGAGTCACGCGCCAGCAACTACGCCCACAAATATCGCACCGGCTATCCTGCCCGCATGGCACCGCAAACTGAACGCACAATCTTTGGCCGGGGTGCCTTGCTCCCCTACGCAAGCTAAAGGACAAACTGTACCGCCCCCATCGCACAGCACGGCGAGTTCGGAGCATGCACCCCAAAGTAGCGGTACCGATGCTTGCGCGGCGGCGGTATCAAAGCCGCAATCCGATATAGAAACTCGCTTGCACTTAGCAGCGATTCCTCCACACCTTCATTGAGGAACTAGTAAAACATCAGCGCATTATTGAGACAGTTGCACTATCGGATATTTGTAGACGCAAGGAAGCCAGTACACTACCGGCAAACAATCGCAGCATTATGGACAGTTTAGCGCGCGCTCGCCAAAGATCTCTTAGCCCAAAACAATAAGTCGCAATTAGAAGGAGCGCCAGACGCAGCAATTCGAAGCATTTCGGCAGCATCCAACAACTAACTTATAAGTTGTCTCGCGGTCGATTCAGACAACTGTCCTTTGCGCTGCAATCTCAATCAGATTTCGCGTATAAATATCTGCTGGCGCCCCAATGACGTTTGCAACTAGTCCCTGCTCAATTAGTTTGCCGTTACGCAGTACAAGAATTCTGTCAACAAAACTCGCAATTAATGCAATGTCGTGCGAAACAATAATTATGGCAAACCCCAAAGTTCGCTGCACATCTGCGAGTGTTTTCATAACTGCTGCCTGAACAGTTACATCTAATGCGGAAGTGACTTCATCAAGCAATAGTAATTGCGGGTTTGAAAGCAATGCACGGGCGATTGCCGCCCGCTGCTTTTCGCCGCCCGACATCTCGCGGGGACGCCGGTCCCAAAATTGCGCACCAAGGCCAACCGAACGCAAACCCGAACTTATTTGACTCTTCGTTGCATTCGTGTAACGCGAAAGTGATTGTGCAACAGTTCGCGATGGGTTCAATGAGTCATCAGGGTTCTGAAACACCATCTGAATAGAAGACAAGATCCTGCGCGGGCGGAAATGAAGTGCAGTTGACAAGTCATAACCGTCACCGCTTTGTAGCGAGCCGGAAGTAACCGGCACAAGCCCGCAAATCGCCGACAACAAACTTGACTTGCCACTTCCCGATTCACCGATAATTCCGACCACCTCCCCTTTTTTGACATCAAAGTCCAGCGACTCAATCGCCCGAGTTGCCTCGCCACGTACAACAGTCAAGTTACGGCACACCAGCACCGCTTCACTTTTACGGGGACTTGATTCGCGAACTATCTGGCCCAGCTTCGGAATTGAACTGACCAGCATTTTGGTATATGCATTTGATGGCGACCGCAAAACTTGAGATGTCGGACCAGACTCAACAATCCTTCCCTCGTTCATTACAGCGGTTCGTTTCGAAATCTGACTAACTATGCCCAGGTCGTGGCTTACACAAACAAGTGCAAAACCACGCATTTGCTGCAAGCGCTTAATTGTTGCCAAGACTTCGGTTCCGATACCAACATCAAGAGCTGAGGTTGGTTCATCCAGCAACAACAACCGCGGAGACCTCGCGAGAGCGAGTGCAAGCAGAACTCGCTGCCGCTCACCGCCTGAAAGTTGGTGGGGATAACGATCCAGATACTTTTCACCCACGAGACCCACTTCAGCAAGGGACCGAAGCACCAGTTGGTTTTGAACTTCGCGACCAACTGTGTCACGAAAGTGGCTCAGCACTGTTAAGTGTGGTGTGAGCGCTTCGCCAATTGACTGCGCCACTAGCGCAACAACACTTCCATAAATATTTTGCCGCTCGGCCGGCGCCGCCCCCAACAGATTCATGCCGACTGTAGATACCCGGCCGTGATCTAGCACTAAACCTGCTGAGAGAACACCCGCGGCAAGCCGAAGCAAAGTTGACTTTCCACTGCCGGAACCCCCGACAATACCGACCGTTTCCCCGTGCTCAATCCGTAAATAAATTGAGTCAAGAATGGGCCGCGAGCGGAGTTTTTCATTCTGAACATTTACGCTTACATTGCTGAATTCCAAAACTAGGGAATGATTATGCCCATTACCAATATCTGCGCTCATTCCCGATCAACCAATGCCTGAATGGCGAGCACAAGTGTCGCCAGCATCAAAATCGGCGCAATAACCAAAAGCGGATTTAGCGTCATATAAGACCGCGACTCAGCAATCATCAATCCCCACTCTGGTGTTGGCGGGCTCGCGCCCAAACCTAAAAACGAGAGCGAACTGAATGCCAAAAGAATCCAAGTGAACTGCATGGTGACTTCGGTGAATACAACTCCCCAGACATTTGGCAGCACCTCGCCAATCAGAATGCTGGTTCTGCTTCCCCCTTGCAGCCGGGCAACCCGCACAAAGTCGCGTGCCAATAAGGCCTGGGTACTGCTGCGCGCCACACGTGCAATCGGAGCCGCGTACATAAACCCCAAAGCCAAACTCAGAATTACTGGATCTTGGCCAAAAAAGCTGGAAATCAACAACAGCAAAATCAACGTCGGCAGGGCGAGCATAAAGTCGATCACGCGAGAAAGCGCTTCGTCAATCCAACCCCCGGCTAACGCAGCAAGCGAGCCAATAGAAATTCCGCTGAAAGCAGAAATCCCTGTGGCGGCCAAAGCAATCACCAGTGACGGTCGACCACCATGCAGCAGCCGGCTAAAAACATCACGGCCCAGTGCATCAGTGCCCAGCCAATAAGCAGCTGATGGTTGCTGCAACAGTGCAGCAGAATTCTGTGTGTCGGTGGGTAGCAACGGCAAATAGGGGGCAAGCAGCGCAACAAGCGCATGCAGCCCAAGCGTTACAAAAATAATCACCGGTATTTTTGCAAACCTCAGGCGTGCCGGACTGTTCATTGGCCAGTCGTTCTTTGACGCGGATCAAGCAGCCGCACGAACATATCGGCGCTTAACGATGCAGCCAGATAAACCGCGAGTCCGAATAAAACAATCGGCAAAATCAAGGCTGTGTCGCGATCTGAAATTGCATCAATTGCCAGTCTTCCCAAACCTTGATAATTGAATACTGCCTCGGTGACAAATGTTCCTGTCAATAACCATGCGCCATCAACTGCAATTACGTTCACCACCGGGGGCATGGCTGCCGGCAGGATGTGACGCGCAATCGTCACCCATTCTTTAGTGCCGCGCAGTCGCGCACTCTCTACAAACGGCATAGTTTGAATAATTGAAACACTAGCTCTCATCGTGCGCATCGAATGCGCAAAGATCACGGCTGCGAGAGTTAAAGCCGGAAGCCAGACATTCGGCAGTAGTTGCAGGACGGTTGCGCTGCTGGGCACAACATTGACCCCCGGAAATATCGGAATCCAGATTGCAAGCAGTAGCCACAACATTGTTGCGATTACAAACTCAGGCAGCGTCATCGCAATTACACTCAAATGGTTTATTGCCCAGCCGATGCGACTTCGCGGATAGCACCCCAGCAGTAAACCAACAACTATGGCACTCGGAAATGCCAAAAGGGCCGCTAGTGCCCCCATAATCCCAGTATTTCTTATACGGGGCAGGATGATCTTTGAAACTTGTTCGTCACGCTTGATTGAATAACCAAGATCGCCGCGCACCAAGTCATTTGACCAGTCCCTTAAACGAACCATTACTGGATCATTAAGTTGATTTTCTTGGCGACAAGCTTCCACCTTGGCTGGTGATCCAAAGCGACCAAGCAATGCAGTGCAACCATCCCCAGGCAATGCATCAACCCCAAGGAACGAAACAACTGCAAGCCCTAAAAAGGTGGCGAGGGAAAACAACACTCGTCTCGCCAGTTCTTTCACGGTGTCCTCACGAAACGCTAATCTTTTCCCATCTCACAGCATCAATAACAATCGGCTCGATTCCCTTGACTTTGCTGCTCATCGCGCGCGTCAGTGTCTTGTGGTACGGCAAAAAGATCGCAGAGTTTTCGAACAAGCGCTCTTGAATTCTTGCGTATTTGGCTGTTCGCTCTGCCTGATCTTTTGTTGACCTGGCTTCATCAAGCATGGCGTCAAGAGTCTCGTCGACTTGCCCAGTTGGGTTCCAAGTCGCAGTGCTGCGATACACCTCGTTGAGCACTTGCGTTGCAGGCCGCTGTCCCCAACTGTCAACAAACGCGGGTTCCTTCATCCAAACGTCATCCCAAAATCCGCTTGCGTCAGCCATTTTGATTGTCACTCGGATGCCGGCATCTTTAACTTGATCTTTGTATGCCGTTACAAGCTCAATCATATGCACCTCAACATCGCTTGTAAAAATTTCAATATCAATGCCATCGGGGTAACCCGCTTCAGCAAGCAGAGCTTTGGCGCCCGCGGTGTCTTTGGGGCACAACCCGTTCCAACGGTATGGGTCTGCCGACCAAACTGGCGTATCGCAAGCAACAACACCCCCGCCAACACCGAGCACGGTATCCGCAATTATCTGCCGATCCGCGGCAATGCGCAGGGCCTTGCGCACACGCGCATCGCCAAACGGCACTTGATCAACTCTAAAGTCAATCGCATTCCAATCTCCCGACGGGATGGTTTGCAATGTAAACTTGGATTCATCGCCAAACATTGGCGCTGACTTTCCGTCTATCGCAAGAAGCAAATCCACCTGATCGCCGGCCAAGGCTTGGGAGGCCGATTGCGAGTCAGCAAAAGTGATGATTTCAATTCTTTGAAGCTTTGGGCTGCCAAAAAAATACTCTTCATTTGCCAACAGCACGGTTGTGCCTGCGGGATCGAAAGTTTTCATTTTGAAAGGCCCGGTGCCAATTGGGTTCTTGCCGACTGTCGCTTGAGAGTCCACTGGCGTCATTAGCGCACGATAGTCAGCAAGGAGCAGCGGAAGATCCGCTTCGCCAGTTGACAACGTGAGTTTCACCTCGTAAGCAGAAACCGCCGCTGCAGACGAAATTACGCCAAGCACAGCTCGGATGGGAGAATCGAACTCTGGGTCAATCATACGTTCAATAGAATAAACAACATCGTCAGCATCAAAAACACTGCCGTCATGAAATTTGACCCCTTCACGCAACCGCAGCGTCCACTCGGTCAAATCTGTGTTGGATGACCACGACAGCGCCAATTCTGGAATCGGCGAAAAGTTCTTGTCAACGCCAACAAGGCGGTCAAACACCATATTGATTGTTGGCCAAGTTCTATTTCCGTCGTATGGATCCATAGTCTCGGCGCCGCCAAATCCGGCATCGTTTCCGACACGCAAGACACCAGAAACGGTCGGCGTTCGGCCACACGAAACCAGCGCACTTGAAATTGATGCGAAAGCAAGGAATGCGATGCCAGCTTTTCGAATTTTGCGCATATCTGTGATAATAGCCATACTGTAATCTTCACTCCAATGGGTTCATTTTCAATTGTTTCTTACAACATCCAATATTCACTTGGGGCTGACAACCGATTCAACCTCAAGCGCTGCCTTGACGTCGTTCGCGATGCCGACATCATTTGTCTTCAAGAGATCGATAGAAATTGGCGCCGAACCAAAATGGCTGACCAATTTGCCGAAATACAAGCACTGCTCCCTGACAGGTATTGCGTATTTGGTGCCTCACTCGATGTTGACGCGAGTGCTGTTAGGTCGGATGGTGCGGTTGATAACCGCCGTCGCCAAAGCGGACAGATGACGATAAGTAAACATCCGATTGCTTCGTCACGCGCGATTCACTTGCCAAAAGAAGACACTGGGGACAGCATGAATATGTGGTGTGCGGCGCTTGAGTCAGTAATTTTGACACCGGCAGTACCTGTTCGGGTAATTAATCTTCATCTTACCGACATTTCGGAAGCAAACCGCCTTGCCCAACTGACGGCGCTGATTAAACACTCTGAAAATGCAACGCTTGAAGGTGGCGCATGGAATGGCAAAGAGCAGGCCGAAGCCTCGCGCGAGCACTGGCAACTAAACGATCCCGTTCCGCCAATGCCTGTTGAAATTATTTTCACGGGCGACTTCAACGATGAACCAAACTCGCGTGTGATTGAACTAATGAGTCGTGCTCAATTTCGGGACACTTGGCAACCAAAATCAAGCTCCGGGTCTGGCGTAACTTTCAAAACGAATCCAGAACAAGGCACAGACCGTGACATGCGCATTGACTTCATTTTTGTCTCGCCACACTTCGACATCGTCGGTTCGCATATTGACGAATCGACAGGGGCTTCAGATCACCAACCTGTTTGGGCAACCCTGTGCCCGGAAGGGTAGGAAATTCAAGCACCCGCAAATGGTAAGCGCTGAACCGGCAATGGTCAAGTTAACTTTCGCTAACCCCCACCAACCATTGCCTAAGGGTCAATGACTACGTGTATTCGATATTCGTACAGGATTGATCCGCGTTTCAACGCATTTTGCACTACTTCCACAGAACAGCATTGGCAGCCCACTACTCCACACTAACGCCAGAACAACACCTCTCCACGCTCCGCCGCATGTGCCATTTCTGCAGCGCAGGGTTGCCACCCCGCAGTCCATTCTGGCCGCCGGCGTTGATACACCGCGGCCCGCTACCCTGTGATGCCGCAACTACCTGCCGCAGTCCCGCAAAGTGAACTAGCAGCCATCTGCGCACAGTGCGGCGCATACACGGGCTGCCAATGCGGCAGCTTGACGCGCCCCGCTCCCCGCAGTTACCATCCTGCCCATGGACCTTACCGCCGCCGGCGCCGCAGCCCTGGATCGTGCCGATGAGCTGGCTGCCTTCCGCCAGCGCTTCGCCATCCCGGATGCGCGCCTCATCTACCTTGATGGAAACTCGCTTGGGCGCCTGCCGCTGGACACGCGCACGCGCCTGCACGCGCTGATAGATGAAGAGTGGGCAAACCAGCTCATCCGCGGCTGGGGCAATGGCTGGTTTGAGGCGGCAGAGCGCATTGGCGCCAAGCTGGCGCAGGTTGTGGGCGCGCTGCCGCATGAAGTGCTGCTGGCCGACTCCACTTCCGTAAATCTCTTCAAGCTTTGTGTGGCAGCGCTGCGGGCGCAGCCCGGGCGCCACATCATCGTTACGGACGCGCTCAACTTTCCCTCTGACCTGTATGTGCTGCAAGGTGTGCTGCAGCTGCTGGGCTACCCAGCTGACGCTCTGCGCATTGTACCCACAGCGGATGGCATCAGCGTGTCACCCGCAGCGCTGGCCGCCGCCATTGATGAGCACACCGCGCTGGTGATGCTCTCGCATACTGCTTTCAAAAGCGGCTTCGTACACCCGCTGGCAGAGATCACCGCGCTGGCACACGCGCGCGGCGCGCTAACACTGTGGGACCTGAGCCACACGGTGGGCGCGGTGCCCGTAGAACTGCACGCAGCCCATGCAGACTTGGCTGTGGGCTGCAGTTACAAGTACCTCAACGGCGGCCCGGGTGCGCCGGCTTTCTTATATGTGCATGAAGATTTGCACGCGCGCCTGCAGAACCCCATCCAAGGCTGGATCGGGCAGCTTGATCCGTTTGCATTTGAGCCGGACTACGTGCCACAGCCCGACCTGCGCAAATTCTTAACCGGCACGCCGCCGGTGCTTTCATTGATGGCGATCGAGCCCGCGCTGGACTTGCTGCTGGAGGCCGGCCTGGCGCGCGTGCGCGCTAAGTCGCTGCGCCAGACGGAGTATCTGGTGGCATTATGGGAGCAGCAGCTGGAGCCGCTGGGCTACCGGCTGCAGTCGCCGCGCAATGCGCAGCAGCGCGGCTCGCACATTTCGCTTGGCCATCTGCACGCGCTGGGCATTGACCGCGCACTGATTGAAGAGCTGCACGTGCTGCCGGACTTCCGCGCGCCGGACAACCTGCGCCTCGGTATTGCGCCGCTCTACAACACATTTGCCGAGCTGCATGCCGCGGTGCAGCACATGCGCACTGCCGTGCTGGAGCAGCGCTATGTTAAGTATCAGGACCAGCGCCCGCTGGTCACCTGAGGCGCCGGCGCAAGCCCAGCCAGACCCATGAGCATCAGCACTCCCGAGATGTTGGCTGTGCTGCAGCCGGTGCACCTCTTCCGGCTGCTAAAGCTGCCGGCGCTGCAAGCCTTGGCCGCGCAGTGCGAGGTGCACGAATTTGCAAGCGGCGAGGTGGTGGTGGCGGCCGGCGCTGCCGCAAACTTTTTGTTTATTGTGGCATCCGGGCGGGTGGCATTGGGTGCCGGCGCACCCGGCGCACAAGTGCTGGTTGAGAATGATTATTTTGGCGCGCAGGCTGCGCACCCCAAAGGCCGCCATCCGGCAGCCGCCACACCACTGGAGCCAACCGTGCTGCTGGCGCTACCGGCGGCTGCGCTGCAAAAATTGCAGCGTGAGCACCCTTCCCTGCAAGCTGCCTTGCTGGTGAAGCGCCGCACCGCGGCCTGGCTGCGCCGCCGGCGTTATGCCGGGTGGCTGCGCGGCAATGAAAACGTGCTGCTGATCTGCCGCACGCACTGGGCGTGGCTGGCAGGCCGCGTTTGGCAGCCGGCGCTAATACTGGTTGCGGCGCTTGGCGCATTCTGGGGACTGCAGCAGCTTTCCATCAATGGCTGGCCTGTGCTGCTGCCGGGCGGCGGGCTGGCAGCGCTCTGGATGCTGCTGTTGTATGTGGACTGGCTGGACGACTCGTATGTGGTGACGGACAAGCGCATCATCAGCGACCAGCGCCTGATGCTCTTGTACCGCACGCGCACGGAGGTGCCGCTGCAGCGCGTGCGCTCAGTGGATCTGGAGCAGGGGTTTATAGAGCAGCTGCTGGATGTGGGCGACGTAAGCGCGCGCACGCTGGCCGGCATTTTGCACTTCCCGAACATTCAGGCACCGCAAGCCGTGCGCGAGATTATCAACGAGCTGGTGCAACGCGCGCAAAGTGCGCAGCGCAAGGCGCATGCGCAATCCCTGGTGCAGTCCGTGCGCGTGGGCATCGGCTGGCAGACAGAGCCGCCCGTGGCGCAGCCGCCCGCGCCGCCAAAGCCGCAAGCTTCGCTGCTGCGCAGCCTCGGCGCACTCTTCAGCCAATTGCGCCCCAGCTTCACCGAGTACGCCGGCAACACCGTCATCTGGCGCAAGCATCCGCTGGTGCTGCTTGCGCGCACCGGGCCGGGCTTGCTGGGCATGCTCTTGTGCGCGCTGCTGGCGCTTTTGTTCCAGCAGCCGGGCATGCCAGCCAGTGCCTACATCAACGGCAGCCTGCTGCTGTTCTCGTTCGGCGCATTTTGCTGGGCCTGGTATTACTATGCAGACTGGCATAACGACACATACACCCTCACCCCCGACCGCCTGATTGACATGGAAAAAAAGCCCCTGCTGGGCAGCCTGATTCAGCGCAGCGCGCCGCTGGAGAATCTGGTGAATGTGCAGTACTCGCGGCCCGGCTTCTGGGCCAGCATTTTTAATTATGGCAGCGTCACAATTGAAACCGGCGGAGACACAGGCGACTTGGACTTCAAGATGGTGCTGGATCCGCTGCTGGTGCAGCAGACAATCTTGAACCGCATGGAACTGCGCCAGGAGCAGCAGCAGACGGCTGAGCGCGAGCGCCAGCGCACCGAGATGGTGGACTGGCTAAAAGCATACGCGCAGGTAACGCAGCCTGCGCAGCCGCCGGAGCAGCCCGGCGCACCCGCCCATTGACGCCATGGCGCTGCGCAACATCATCACTCCAGCCGATGACCGGCTGCGGCGGGCCGCGCTCAAGGTGACCAGCTTTGACAAAACATTCCAGCAGCTGGTAGACGACCTGCTGCTGACGATGCACGCCGCGCCCGGCGTCGGTTTGGCTGCGCCGCAAGTGGGCGAAAGCCTGCGCCTGTTTGTGGCGCACCTGGAACATGAGCCCGCTGCCGATGATGCTGAGGATGCGGCCACCGCGGATGTTGAACCGAGCGCAGAGCCTGCAGCCCCTGCCGCGCCCGGCGTGGGGCGCGTGCTGGTGATGGTGAACCCGGAGATCACGCGCTTTTCTGAGGAGCTTGAAGTCGGCACTGAAGGCTGCCTGTCGCTGCCCGGCTTTGCCGGCGATGTGGAACGCCCGCGCACCATTACCATCAAGTACCGCGACCGCCACAACCAGCCGCACAAGCTGCACACCCATGGCTGGATGGCGCGCGTGCTGCAGCATGAGTATGACCATCTGGAGGGCGTGCTGTTTATAGACCGGGCTTCGGATGTGTGGCGCATCAGCACTCCGGATCCAGACGCGGCCTGAAACCTGCGCGCCAGCAAATGCCAACGCCGCCCGCTGAGCCCAACCCGCATCCGCACCTCGGCCGCGTGCTGGAACGCAACATGCGCACCATTCTGCGCTTGCGCAAAAAAGCAGCGCGCCAGCGCGGCGTGCAGGACCGCATCGCAGACTTCATCACCGCCTTCTCCGGCAGCATGCAGTTTCTGTGGCTCCACGTTATCTGGTTTGCAGCATGGATCGTGCTCAACAGCGGCCGCGTGGGACTTGCACCCTTCGACCCTTTTCCCTACGGCCTGCTGACAATGACTGTGTCGCTTGAAGCCATCTTTCTGGCAACCTTTGTGCTCATCAGCCAAAACCGCCTCAGCCGCGAGGCAGACTTCCGCGCCGACCTTGACCTGCACATCGGCCTGCTTTCCGAGCATGAGCTCACGCGCAGCCTGCGCATGCTTGATGCCATTCAAGACAAGCTGGGCATTGCCAATAATGCTGATGCAGAACTGGCTGAACTGGAGCTGGACACGCTGCCGGAAGATGTGTTGGCCGAGCTGGAGCGCCTGCAATCACGCGCCAGCCGCGCGCTGCCGGAAAGTTAACTGCTGCCGGGCAGCGGTCGCGCCGGCGCTGGCGCGCGCTGCTCAACGGCTGGCTTACATTATGGTGCGCACCTAATTTGCTTTGGCCGCAATGCTGCACTAACTTCCGGACACAATGCCGGATGCCGCCGCTGCACGCGCCCGCTGATCAAACCAGTTGAACCCAAACTGCGCGAGCACAGCCGCCACGGTTCCCAGCGCCAAGCCGCCCAATGCATCGGATGGCCAGTGCACGCCGCCGGCCACGCGCGCAAACGCCACCACCAGCGCCGCGCAAAAAAATAGCAGCCCGGCGCGCCGGTCACGAAAGTAAATGCTCACAGCCAGCGCCCCAAAGAAAGTGGCATGCGCCGAAGGGAATGCACCGTACTGATCATTCACGGTAATGATCGGCACGATCCCCAGCACAATGATTGGGCGCGGCAGAAAAAACCAAGCCTTGAGAACCCACGCAAACACCCACACAACAATTCCGGGCACAAAAATGCGCACCAGCGAGCGCGGTATTTTGTGGGGCTGGCGGATGAACCATTCGTGCACGGCAGCAGCGGCACAGGTCCAATACGGCAGCTGCACTCCCAGCCAGACGGTGGCGCGCTGCGCGAAGCTGCTTGCAGTTGCAAGCTGGAACAGCACACCGAACAATTGCTGGTCCAGCATGTGCCCAGAATACCCTAGACGCAAACTACGGGCAAGCGGCGCGCAAATCTGGCAGCGCCCTGCCCATACTCCCACCAACCGCAGCTGCGTTAATTTCCGCGCAGCGCAGCTTCACTGAACGCGGCGGGAAAAGTCTTCGCACTCCGCACATATTGTGGCCGGTACCAGGCCCCAGCGAATAAAGTATCCAAACACAAAGCAGCCCGCACAAAAGCCCAGCGCGGTCTCCAAGCCGGCAAACAGCACGAGCACCGCAATCAGAAACTTTGAAGCGCCGGCCAGCTGCAGCCCCCAGTGCAAGGCCAGCGCGCCCCCGGAAAACAACAAGCCAACAAACTGCGCAAAACGCTTGGGCGGACCCGCAACCGGCCGATAGGGATTGCCCAGCGCCGGGATCAGCACCCGCGTAGCCAGCAGGCCGGCAGCACTTAGCCGCGGGCCGGCCAGCACCCGCGCCAGAAACCCGGCCGCCAAGAAGGGCAGCAGCCACACCGCATCGCCCAGCAGTACCGCGAGCCCCATCAAAACCACCATGCCGGCTACCAGCCGCGCAGCGTAGTCATTCACCGGATTTGGAAAACTAAAGACCCTTGCGGTCCAGGATGTTTGTTGAACGGTCATTGCATTGATCTCCTTGCACAAATAAAAAACCCCCATGGTTATTTCCATGGGGGTGCTACACAGCCGCGTCGTGAAACAGACAGCGAAAGACTATGGCGCCCCAATGCAGGTGCTACAGAAGCAAGCCTCAAGCGCCACAACTTCGGTTCCGTACATGAATTCAATGGTACCACAATTTATGGCGAGCTGAACTAGCCACCCATGCCCGGCGCACTGCGGGCGGATAGACGCGCCAGTATCGGCCTGCAATTGCAATAGTTTGCATGGCCCCGCCAAAAGGCCCGGCCGGATTGACATAATGAAGTAACGAACTGGATGAAGCCGTAAAAAAACCTTATACAGTTGCAGGAATACTTTACCAGTTACAAAACCTCTGGTATAAATTGACGCGCCTCATATAGTAGAGACTTCAAATGAATCGTTTCAGTTCGCCTTCGTCGCCATCTCCGAAGCAGGTTCGCCACGGCTGGATGCCCGGAACTTTATTGCTTGGCTGTTTTCTTTTGAACACATTAGTGGCCGTGCCGGCCGCGCAGCGTGCAAGTGCTCGCACAACCACCAGTCGCTTGCATTCCGCTGCCAATGCCAGCGATCCAACTCCCGCTTTCAATGCGGACATAAATTATTTGGCCAGAGTATCTGCCAACCAGCTGCCACACCATGCGCGCGTGCAACCAGCCAAGCACTCCAGTGCAATGCACATTGCACCGTTAGTGCCGGTTGCAGACGGGCGGGAAAGTAGAAGGCACTGGCACGCAGCCCACCCGGCCGCGAGCATGCCGCCAGTGATGGTGACTGTAGTTGCGGCAAGCGCGTATGTGCGCGGCCAACCGGCTACTGATGGCAAGGTAGTGGGCGCCGTGTTCAGAGGAAACAAATTGACAGTGCTCGGGCGCACGAATGACGCTTTTTGGCTGCTGGTGGACATTCCCAAATTTGGCACGAATACATGGATCGCTGCAAGTGTGGGCACGCTGGCCGGCGATCTTGCAAAAGTTCCGCGCATGGCCAATGCTGCAGCCGCGCCGGCTGCCAATTCTGTCGCGCCCGCAAACCGGACATCGCCAAGCGCCACGCAGGGCAGCATGCAGGTATATCTCGACCAGCCATACGATCACGCGCCCGGCAGCAACGCAAAGCAACTGAGCCTTGACCTATACGTCCCGCAGGGCTCCCAGAAACACGCGGTCATCATTTATGTGCACGGTGGCGGCTGGACTGGTGGCGACAAATCCGAGGTGGGCCAAAAGAGCCAGGCTTTTACGGCCGCCGGGTATGTCTTTGCCAGTGTCAACTATGAGCTGCTGCCCGCGGGAGCACACCCAAAGAATGTCAAGGATCTGGCAAAAGCGATTAGTTGGATCCAAAAGAATGTTGAGCGCTTTGGCGGAAACCCAAAGCGCTTGTTCCTGCTTGGCTATTCAGCGGGTGCGCAGTTGGCGGCGCTTGTTGCCACAAATGAAAGCTATCTGGCCGCCGAAGCGCAGCCACTGTCAATAATCAGGGGCGTCGTTGGACTGGATGGCGGCGCCTATGACATCCCCTTGATGATGCTGCACTACACGGATCGCAACAACATCTACGCTCTGGCATTTGGCCCCAAAGCTTCGCCAATCTGGCAGGATGCATCCGCGGTATCTTATGTGGCACCGGGCAAAAATATTGCGCCCTTCATGCTTGTGCATGCGCAACTGAATGCGTTTCGCAAGCAGCAGGCTGTAAGCCTTGCCGGCAAATTAAAGTCAGCCGGCATTCGCGCAGACTTGCTGGACATACCGGACCGCACCCACACCACACTGGGCGATCTGCTGGGCAGTGCCAACGACCGGACAACCAAGGCAATCCTGGATTTCTACAGCTCAATCAATTAAATCAAACACTGCCCAAGCGCAGCTCGGCTAGCAACAGCGGAGTTTGCATGCCACGCCAAAGCTATACTTGGCGCTGAAAGTTATGGCTACGCAATCGCGCCGTGTGCCGGACCGCAACTCTTAATGAAGGCAATGCCTAGCATGCCAGCCACCAAAGCCCCAACCCGCCGACGCGCCGACGCACCTGATAGGTTTCTGCTGCCGTGGATCGGCCGCGTGGAGGCGCCGCCCGCCGAAGGCAGCGGCGCAACTCCCGCATTAGTTCTGCCGCCATACATCACGGCTGCCGGCCGCGACCTGCGCATCGACTTATTGCGCGGATATTTTGTGCTGGCGATGATCATCGACCATGTGCTCGGTGTCTCACCGCTGTGGCTGATCACCGGCGGCAACCGGTTTTTTACCTCCGCAGCGGAAGGATTTATTCTCACATCCGGTCTCATAGCCGGCTTGGTTTATCACCAGGTAGTGCAGCAGGCCGGGTTTGCTGCCGCCGTTCAGAAAGTCATGCTGCGCATGGCAGCTCTGTACCTGCTTACTGTGGCCATGACCCTGCTGATAGTGCCGGTGTCCGAAGTTTTTGGGCTGCACTGGGCGCAGGGGCTGGACCTTTCAGACCCGGTTATTTACCTGTTAAATGTGCTGACCTTGCATCGCACTTACTACCTGGCTGATGTACTGCTGCTTTACACCGTGCTTTTCATGATCACGCCGATTGCGCTTTTTATGCTGGAAAGAGGCTGGGCAGTGTGGTTGGTCGCAGCCTCAGTCACAGTCTGGGCGCTGCACCAGTTCATGCCACATGTAGTAACTTTCATATGGCCCATCGCCGGCAACTATCTGTTTGAGTTTTCCGCCTGGCAAGTTCTGTTTTTTGCGGGGCTGGCACTCGGCTACAAACGCGACAGCATTGGCACCCCAACAAACCGGGGCGCGCAGCGCCTGCATTGGATAAGTGGAATGGGTACGCTGTGCCTGATTGTGTTGTGCGCCCTGATGTACCTGCCGCCAAACTGGCTGCCCGCCCCGCTGCAGGCCGTGGGGCGCACAATCAGCGACAATGAATTCTGGCTGCAAATTAATGTATTCGGGAAAGCCGATCTTCGGGCGGGCCGCCTGCTAGCGTCCGCGGTGACCTTCACATTTATGTTTCTCTGCCTGACCCGCTGGTGGAAGTACCTGCGCCACGCCGGCGGCTTGCTGGCGCCATTAGGGCAGAATGCACTGTACGCCTTTGCATTGCACGCAGCACTGGCGGTGGGCGCACAGCTGCTGCTTACACCACTAGGGTTGGACTATGTTAGCCCGCCCGCAATTAACGCTGCTTTCCAGATTGCTGCCGTGGCGTTGATCTGGGTGCTGGTGCGCAGCCGGTTTCTAATGCCCACACACAGAACGCGCCCATTCTGGTACGCCAGTCCTGGCGTCATGGTGCTGGCCTCGCTTATATTTTTGCCAATGCTGCGGGTGCAACCGGTGCTTGCGCAGCCCTTGGAGCTGGATCCGAAAGTTATTGCGCGGGCAAAAGCTTATGGCACCGTGATTGCCGCCATCGCAGTGCCGGCAACCGGCACAGCGATGGCGCAGGCTACACCCACCAGCGGTGATATCTCTATCGCCATTGTGGAAACTCAAGTGCCACCTGGCACTCTTGTTCCACCAATCTCCAAACCGCCCAAGCAACCAGTTGCGCAACCGACGCTTGTAGTTGAGGCAGAGCTTACTGCGCCACCTGCAACATCCCAAACCCCGCTAGAATTTCCGCCGCTGCCACCGGATGACCAGCGCTTGGAAAGCGAATATGTGGGTGTCCTCAAAGGACATGCATATGCCCGCAGCATGTACAGCCCGCTCCTATACCGTGACATGATCTATTGGATCTACCTGCCGCCCGGTTACGGGGATACTGACCGGCGTTACCCGGTGGTCTATGCACTGCATGGTGGCGGCGGGCTGCAGGACGAGTGGGCTGCGTATGGTCTTTTTGATATGGCAGACCGGGCCTTTGCCGCCGGCGCCTTAATGCCATTCATCATCGTGTTGCCGCATGGCGAACGCAGCTACTTCACAAACTGGGCCAGCAATGACCCGGCTTGGGGCGAATACCTCGCATATGAAATAGTGGGGGAGGTTGACCAGAATTTTGGCACCTTGCGTTCCCCGGCCGCGCGCGCGGTAGGTGGGCTCTCAATCGGCGGCTGGGGTGCCCTGCACCAAGGGTTCACCTACCCCAATGTCTTTGGCGTGGTTGCTGCCAGCAGCCCCAGCCTATATGAGGGCACAGAAGAACTGAACTTCCTCGGGACCGGCGCCGAGTTCGCAAGCAAAGACCCGGTGGTGCTTGCCAAAACTGCACCGGTCGCAGCATCCCTGAAGATCTGGCTGGACACGGGCGAGCAAGATCCGTGGGTGGGCACATTGACCGAAATCCACAATTCGCTCACCGACCGCAAAATCCCGAACGAGTGGCATCTCTATCCCGGCTTCCATGGTCCCGTGTACTGGACGCAACATGTTCCCGATTACCTGCGCTTCTACTCCCAGGCACTGGCGGGCGGCTGAAAATTTCAGCGCACGATTGGCGGCGCACTGCGCTGTAAATCATTCGACCCGAATAACTGCTGCCACCAGCCGGCTTGATGCGACTGCTGCACTGCGGTGCAATTGCCGGCACCTTCCGCCAGCCGAGCCGCAACTCGCTAACGCTGAGTAGCTGCGCGGGATACTACTCCACGGCATAGATCCTGTTGCGCGGCTGCGCGAATATATAATCACAACATCGGACGCGCAATTATCCCGATTGCGTTGGCTTGATAATTCTGCATCGCTCACAAGCACAGGACTCTAAAATGAATAACCAACTGGCGTGGGGAATTATGGCAACCGGCCGCATCGCAGGCATCTTTGCGGCGGGTGTGTCTAAATCGCAGCACAGCAAGCTGGCTGCAGTTGGCAGCCGCACACAGGCAAGCGCGGAGCGCTTTGCGGCCGAGTTTGGCGTGCCCGTTGCCCACGGCAGCTATGCGGCGCTGCTGGCCGACCCGGCAGTGCAGGCGGTATACATTGCCACGCCCCACCCGCAGCACTGTGAGTGGGCCATTCGCGCAGCGCAGGCGGGCAAGCACATCTTGTGCGAGAAACCCATCGGCCTAAACCATGCGGAAGCCATGGTAATTGCAGAAGCTGCGCGTGCAAACGGCGTACTGCTGATGGAAGCCTTTATGTATCGCTGCCATCCGCAAACGCAAAAGATTGTGGAGCTAGTGCGCAGCGGCGCGCTCGGAACTGTCAAGCTGGTGCAGGCTGCCTTTGGCTTTTACACCGAGCCAAGCGCCGCCAGCCGGCTTTGGGACAACGCCGCGGGCGGCGGCGGCATGCTTGATGTTGGCGGCTATCCGGTTTCGTTCGCACGCCTGATTGCCGGAGCGCTCAGCGCTGAGCCATTCTTAAATCCAACTGCCGTCAGCGGCACTGCGCGCCTGCACCCGGCTACCGGCGTTGACGATACAGCTGCAGCCACGCTGCAATTTGCCAACGGCTTGATCGCTCAGGTATCTTGCAGCATCGGCATCGAGCAGGACAGCTCGGCGCGCATTTACGGCACCAAAGCCATGCTGCACATTCCACAGCCATGGGTGCCGCCGGGCGAAGGTGCCACCTGCAGCATGTTTCTGCACGCCGCCGGCAGCGCACAGGAAATTGTGTGCACCACACCCGGCCACCTTTACGGCCTCGAAGCTGACGCGGTGGCTGCGGCTCTGGCGGCAGGCCAGCACGAAGTTGCAGCCATGCCGATTGCGGACACGCTCGGCAACATGGCAGCACTTGATGCGTGGCGCAACGCCGCCGGCCTCGTTTACGAGCAGGAAACTCCGCTGCAGTTCACCCACACGCATGCGCGCCGGCCGCTGCGCCGCCAGCCCGCTGCAGTCATCCCACAGGGCAGCATCGCCGGCCTGGCCAAACCGGTATCACGGCTGGTGATGGGCTGCGACAACCAGACCAGCATGCCGCACGCAGCAGCAATCTGGGATGACTACTTCGAGCGCGGCGGACTCACCTTCGACACTGCAAATATTTATGCGGGCGGATTGCAGGAGCGCCTGCTGGGGCAGTGGCTGCGCAATCGCGGCATCCGCGAGCAGGCCACCGTTATTGTGAAAGGCGCGCACACTCCCTTGTGCACACCGGAATGGTGCACGCGCCAGCTGGAGGAATCACTGGACCGGCTGCAGACCAGCCACGCTGACATCTATCTGCTGCACCGTGACAATCCGGCTGTGCCCGTGGGTGAGTTTGTGGATGTGCTAAACATGCATGCGCGTGCGGGCCGCATGCATTTATTTGGCGGCTCCAACTGGTCGGTAGAGCGCATCAGTGCCGCCAACCGCTACGCCAAACGCAAAGGCCTGCAGGGCTTTAGCGTTATGAGCAACAACTTTAGTCTGGCGCGCATGGTGGAACCGGTGTGGGCCGGAAGCATTTCGGCCGCCGACGCGGCCTCGCGCCGCTGGCTGACCAAGCAGCAGATGCCGCTGCTTGCGTGGTCCAGCCAGGCACGCGGCTTCTTCACGGCGCGCGCCGGCCGCACCCAGCTAAGCGATGCGGAACTGGTGCGCTGCTGGTACGCCGAAGACAACTTCACGCGCCGCGAGCGCACCATGCAGCTGGCACAAACCAAACAGGTTGCCCCCATCGCAATTGCGGCCGCCTACGTGCTCACGCAGCCCTTCCCCACCTTTGCGCTGATCGGGCCGCGCCTCATTAGCGAGACGGTTAGTTCTCTGGAATGCGTGGGCGTGCAGCTGTCCGCGCGCGAGCTGGCCTGGCTAAACCTGGAACGCGAAACTCTTTAGCACCCCAAGCTGCCGGCGGCGTGCTAAAAACGCCTCGCGCAACCCAATTAGATTTGCGCCGGCTGAATGTTTGCATAGGCGCCATGCGCCAGCCGCACCCGGCCGGCACTCAACGCGCAAACATGCTGCGCAAGACAAAGCCAATGTTTGCGGGCCGCTCCGCAAGGCGGCGCATGTACCATGGAAACCAAAACGTGCCGTAGGCAATTAGCACGCACACGCGCACGCCGGCCTTCACCAGCCGCAGCTGCTCGGCACGCTGGATGCCGTACAGCATATGCACCTCAAGCGCGCTGTCCGCCACGCCGATGGTCTTGCAATGCGCGCGGATGCGCGCGATCAGCACCGCGTCATGCGTGCCAAACACCGCGCGGAACGCAGCCGGGCGGCCTTGCGGCGCCAGCATTGCCACCGCAATCTGAAAAAAGTTTTCGTCCACATCCGCCTTGCGCGGAAACGCCAGCGCCGGCGGCTCGCTGTACGCGCCCTTCACCAGCCGCACCCCCACACCCAGCGGCCGCAGCGCGGCAATATCGTCCAGCGTGCGGTACAAGTACGCCTGCAGGCATACGCCCACATTGCCAAACTCTGCCTGCAGCCGGCGCACAATTTCAAGCGTCGCATCCACATACGCCGTCTGTTCCATGTCTATCCACAGATAGGAATTAAGCTGGCGCGCGCGTTCAGCCAGCGCGCGCAAGTTTTGGTGGCAGCGCTCGGCGTCCATGTCCAGCCCCAGCTGTGTGGGCTTCACCGACGGCTCGCTGCCCACTCCAGCGCTGCGGCAGCGCTCCATCGCATCCAGATAGTGGCGCATCACAAAGTCCGCCTCGCTCCACTCCGTCACGCTCTCGCCGAGGCGCGTGAAGACCGTGCCGATGTTGTGCGGCGCCTGCGTGCCAGCGGCGCGCAACATGTCTTCCAGCTCCTCGCCGGGCATAAAGGCGCTTACCGCCCGGCGCACAAACCACAGGCGCTGCCCGTGCGCGCGCATCCAGCGGTTTTCCGAGATTGCGAGCAAAACGCTGCGCATAATTGGCATGGACGACTCCTCCCGCGCCACCCGCGGCGGCACATGAACCCTGATGTTACCCCACGCCCGCCACTGCCACCGCATGTGTCCATTACAATCTGGTTCAGGCGGCAATTGCTGCGCTGCTGGGCAACCGGCCTGCCCGCACCCCAATGCGCAGCAGCCCGCTGCACTGCCACGCGCCGGCATCAACCACCGCCATCCCACCCCTTCACCACGCCAGTGCTAATCCAAGATCCATTGCAGGTAGTGTTGTTGATTGCACTGCTGGGCTTCTTGGTGGGCGCAGCGAAGGGCGGCTTCAGCGGACTGGGTGCGCTGCTGGTGCCGCTGCTCAGCCTGGTGCTGCCGGTGGCCACTGCAGTGGGTGTGCTGCTGCCGATGTTGATGGTGGGTGATGCATTTGCAATTTATTCATACTGGCGCGAATGGGATTTGCAGCTCTTGCGGCGCATGCTGCTACCCGGCGCACTGGGGGCACTCGCCGGCACGGCATTGCTGACGCTGCTGGCGCCGACCGCGTTGCGTCTGGTGCTGGCAATCTTTGTGCTGCTGCTGGTGGGCTACAAGCTGCTTAGCGACCGGCTGCAGCAGTGGCGCTACACCGCCAGCCCGTGGCACGCGCCGGCAGCCGGGGCACTGGCGGGGCTGGCGTCCGGCTTGTTTAATAACGGCGGCCCGCCCTTCAACTCTTACATGCTGCTTTTGCAGCTGCCGCCGCGCGTGTTCATTGCCACCGCCACGCTTTTCTTTGCGCTGATCAACATCATAAAAGTGCCGGGCTTCCTGTACACCGGCGTCTTGGATGTGCCGCGCCTGCTGTCGCTATGGTGGGTATTTCCCTGCATACCAGTGGGGATTGTGGCTGCGCGCCTGCTGGTGCTGCGCCTCAACCAGCTTTGGTTTGAGCGAGTAGTGATGGCTATGCTGCTAAGCGCAGCAGGATTGCTACTCTGGCAAAGCCGCTGACGCACAGCGGCTAAACTTTCGTCTGCGCATCAACCATAACATCTAACATAAGTTGAAGGAAACACCACCATGCCAGAGCGCCGCAACATCTCAACTGGAACACCGTGGGAAACCCGCTTCGGCTACAGCCGCGTGGTGGTGGCCGGCGGCATGGCATTTGTTTCCGGCACGGTGGCTGCAGATCACACCGGCCGCATTCATGCGCCCGGAGACGCTGCCGGACAAGCACGTTACATTTATGAAAAGATTGGGCACGCGCTAGTGCAGGCCGGCGCCAGCCTGCAAGATGTAGTGCGCGTGCGCGTCTACCTGACAAATATTGCAGACATCGAAGCCGTGGGGCTGGTGCACCATGAATTTTTTGCGGATGTTCGGCCGGCTAACAGCACGCTAGCAGTTGCGGCACTGGCGGCACCAGAGTGCCTGATGGAGATTGAGGTTGACGCAGTGCTTCCAGTGGCTCTCAGCTGATAACGCGCGCCCCCGCCTGAAACCAGCGCCCCTCAAACAGCCGCAATACCCGTTGCCGCCTCGGACCATTCACACCATCCAGCATGCAGTACTTGCGGAGCAATCCAGTTGTGCTGCGGTGCAACACGCCTATACGATTCCATAAAAGAGTACTGCTAGAATAAGTGAGAAGAGTGTTTCGTTAGACACACATGCTGTTAAACCAGATTTTCCCGATCCAAACTGTGTCCAACTTGTCCGCAGGTGGGTACGGTGGTCCGGAGCCAACCCAATTAATACTGCCCGAACACTTTCGCACTAGTACATAAATGATCGAACCGAATGTTCTTGCGCAAGTTGCAATCGCTGGTAAACCCTTTTCCTCGTAGACGGAAATTTTTAGGCAGCCATGGTAACTGGCATTATGGAGTAACAGTAGTTTTATGAACTTGAATAAAAGAAACATCCTGGTTGTGGGTGGTGCTACCGGGATCGGCCGCGCCACGGCAATGTTGTGTGCTCAGCATGGCGCAAACATAATTGTGGCCGATGCAAACGTATCTGACGGAAACGCCACGGCAATTGCTAGCAGCGGGATCTTCATTGAGGTGGATGTTACAAATGAAATTGCCGTCAAAGCAATGTGTGACAGCATTGGGCGCAGCCATATTAGACTGGACGGGTTGGTTCAAGCTGCCGGCATTTTAAAGGGTGCGTATGATTCGATTGAGAACCTCGATATTGGGGTATTTCGGCAAGTGCTGGAGGTCAATACTGTTGGCAGCTTTTTGTGTGCGAAATACGCAACACCATTGCTAAAACTTGGATATTTGCCAGTCATCGTTCTTGTCTCGTCTGGCGCGGCACACGGCGTGAGCTCATCGTATGCATATGGAACTAGTAAGGGCGGGGTTAGTGCATTGGGCATCACAATGGCGGGAAAACTTGCACCCGAGGGTATCCGTGTTAATGTGGTTTGTCCGGGTGGACTCAAGACCGCCATGAAGCTCTCGGTGATTGCTGAAGATGCGCGGCGCAATGGACAAGATCCAGAAGTAGCCACAACTGTTGCTAGCCACAGTTTAGGCGATCCGATCGGTGTGGCTAAACTGTTGTCGTTTCTTCTTAGCGAGGAGGCTGATTATGTGCGTGGCTCGATTTCTACTCGTTAGCCCCGTGACACTGGCCGCATTTTATTTGTAATATCACTTTCCTCTACCGTTCCCAAAATTTAACCTGGGTGCGGCACCGCTGGGCAGCACTGGCACTGATGCCTTCAGCGTCCGAACCGATAAGCGTGCGCTCGAGACTGCGATTTGATTCCTACATAATGGTTTTACAACTTTTTTTGCTACTGCGCCACCTTATGCTAGAGGTATCGTGAGCATCGTCATGGTATGGCACTGGCCCTCGTACCGCGGATCCAGATATATATAAAATCCAAAATTTGATTCATAGTAAATGCTGATGGCACAACAACGGGATAGTATTCACGAGACATACTTCTGCCCAGAGCGGAGGACACCATGATGCGCTTGCAACTAGTATATCTCGATACATGGATGATCCCTGATGCAGATACTCATGTCCCCTGTGCGCTGGAACACTCCTAACCGTCTTTGGTTGACCTGAAAATGCACGGCATCACTCGCGGAACTTGATTACAAAACTTTTCTTCCACACCGTGTGGGGATTTTTGAAAAGATAAACGCACTAAACGTGTCGACTCAATAGCCTTCACTTATAGCGTGCCTTTTTGCAAGCTGCGCGGCCAAGCTTTGCGATATTAATGAACTAAATCCTAATCTCAATGCACTCCGCATCTGCAACAAAACCTTAATTTACTTGTGCCAATCTCTAATGATCAACGTGTAAAAGTAAAACTATGCGCATTTGTCGTGCGATGCATGCTATCATATACCTCCTACCGCCATTGCCCTATATAGCCCTGTAAAGCATGTTGGCTTACACAATAAAGCTACCCATTCACATAAGAGCCAAACTAGCTAAACTCGCTTTCCACGGCACAAATCTCAAGCAGCCGGAAGCATTTAGACCAGAGAAACTAGAAAGCTCAGGAATGAACATACCGAAGTATGATGGCCATGCAGTTATTAACACATATAACTGGTGAAGATACTAAATTAGGCATTTAGTCGAGGGGTGGAAAGTAAACAGCATAGCGATGTCCGAAGCGACATCCATCCATGAGCTGCGATACGGTGTACAGCCACAGCCTCTTGCACAAGCCAAGCAGCCAGAACATTGTATTAATATTTACGCAGTGAAACCGGCAAACTTTTCTCAGTTTAACACTCGAACCGAGAAACCTTCAGCACAAACACTGCTTAATTCTCAGCTCCGCAGCATACGGTTAATGGACCTCCGCGCGTATTTTCAGTTTGAGACAACAGTTTGTACTACTTGGGCACAAGGAGAATAATTATTATGAAACTTAAAGACCGCCATATATTTGTCACCGGAGGTGCAGATGGAATTGGCGCCGGAATTGTATTAGATGCAGTAGAAGGAGGTGCCAAGGTGTCATTCTGTGATATTGACGTCGAAAAAAGCACGGCCTACGAGAATTATCTCGCCACGAGAGGCTACCCGATATATTTTCACTACGCTGATGTTGCAGACTTCGAGAGCGTTGCTAACGCACACGAAGCATCGGTTGCCAAGTTTGGCGTTGTCACCGGCTTGGTTAATAATGCCGGAGTAAATTCAAGCTCTGATCCGGTAAAAATGACCAATGATGAATGGGAACGCTTTTTTGGTGTCGATTTAAAAAGCGTTTGGCATACTGCGAAACTAGTTCTGCCGGGAATGCGCGCAGCCAAATATGGGTCAATAGTAAATATTTCATCTATTCATGCCCGAATGACCTACCCAAATTTCTTTCCATACGCCGCTGCCAAGTCAGGAGTTATTGGACTCACGCGCAATCTTGCTCTTGATGAAGGGATTCATCAAATTCGAACAAATGCTGTATCTCCGGGTTATACCCTTACGCCACTGCTTGAAGCGTGGTTCGACCGCCTCCCAGAAAAGCGCGCAGACTCCATGGCAGTCCAACCGCTGGGTAGAATGGGGAAGAGTAGCGAAATTGCAAAGGTGGTCTCCTTTTTGCTTTCTGATGATGCCTCTTTTGTGAACGGCGCAGACTGGATTGTTGATGGTGGACTACACGCTCGCTTTGCAGGATAGGAGTTGATTGTAATTCGACTGCATAGCTTGATTTAACAATGCGGCGCGACTGCCCACAGTAGTATCGTCGTCACCAACTCAGTTAGCAACGAACAATAATAAAAAGATACAGTAACTAAGCTGCCTTACAAATCAAGAGCTCGGAGGTTATCTAACTGCCATGCTCTTACAAACAGTAAATCTCAAGGTTATTTAAGGACCTTTGTGTTCATCCTGGTCGGCAAAGAGGATACTGCAATTTCACCCAGACTCGCGCTTTTGTAGGCTAACTCAAGGGCTTCAACGGTAAGTGCGCCCAATTCACCCGGCGCCATATTCGCCTCTTTCTTGCCGAGAGCAACATCAACGAGTGCAATTGCAGGGCCGAAGAAAATGTAGCGGCCGGCATCAGGAGTAAATTTTGGCCGGTAAGTCGTTCCATCGGCATAATAAATGTAGACATAAGCGCGATTGAGGTCAATGATGAACTGACCCTCACTGCCCACTGCATGAATCACTACTTCGTGAACATTGTTATTAGCGCCAAGGTGAGCAGACGCGCCAGACATCGTGCCGATTCCACCACCTTCGAACCTATAAATCACAGCATCATGGAGTTCGACTGGTGCATTGAGCGGAGCGGACATAAAAGCCATAGCCTCAGTGACTCGAGCTGGGAAGAGTCGGAATGCAAGACCTAACGCGTGAGTAAGTTGCGCCTGTCCGTAACCTCCACCGGAGACTATTGGATTTGTCCAAGTGCTCTGCTCGGGAATCTGCTCAGGAGAGGCATCTGGGTAAGCACCTGTATTGCTCAGCAGCTCTCGAGTTTGTGATGCCATCTGGATCGACATCGACTCAAGCAATCCAATCCCCTTCTTGAGGAGTTGGAGATACATATCTTGGATTATGGGCTGGTAATTCCAGCCAAAGCTCAGGAGTAGCTCGCGATTATTTTTCTTGGCAGTATCTACCAAATCCCATGCGTCTACTGCCGTAATAGTCATCGGCTTTTCGCAGAGCACATGAGCACCAGAGTTGAGCGCAGCCTTTGCGTGTTCGTGATGCAGCCCGGTTGGGGAGGAAACTACGACTATATCGAGGCCTAAGTTTGTGACATCCTCGTAATTCTCGGTTGCTACAGAGGCCCCATATTGGGCGGCAAGTTTCATCAATAGGGCATCACCCTTACGGCAGATTGCAACAATCTCAACTTCATCGCGCTTGCTAATTGCAGGAAGGTGGGCCATTGCTGCCCAAGATCCTGCTCCGATAAATCCTGCGCGAACCTTGCTCATCCACTCCCCCGTGATTCTATGAAGTCAATTACGAGCCAGATCAGTGATGGTGCCATACTTCACGCTTGGTGAGAAGGTGTCCCATGTCATCAGTCATATATCTAATTATGTCTTTAAAAGATTCATTCCACTGAGGCACAACATGCCGCTTACCCATTTTCTCAAGTGCAGTTGCAGCATCTGGAATACACTCGACGTACCCGATAACTAGAGTTCCTTCGCGAAAGAGGGAGTAGTTTGTCCAACCACACTCGGTGAGTGCCTGTGCCATTTCTGGCCAAAGTTCATCGTGGCGCTTGTCATACTCAGCTTCCTTGCCATCGTAGATATAGATAAAAAAACACATTCGCTCCATACTTTCTGTTAGGCTCCTATTCCCGCAAGGGTAGAGTTTCCGCCACACAGCCGCACGCTTGCGCATGGCTCGGAAGCGGACTTCACGCGTAGATTGCTTTCTAACTCCGATAAATTAATCATTTACATTCTGAACTGCTGAGTTTGGCAATGTTGGTCTCGTTACAACTTGAAAACATTTCAAAGCAGTATAGGGTGCGCTCATTGCACGGAGACTACCCGAAATCCGATGTGGTCACGGCGGCGATTTGGGTGGCTCATACTGCGCGTGGAGCAGCGCAGGTAGCCTGCGTGAGTACTGTAAAACGATCCACCACGCAGGACGCGTTGCTCCATATTGGTCGGATCCTCGCGACCGTCGACGGCCGAGTAGGGGTAAGGCCGGTACGAAGTGCTTACCCACTCCCATACGTTCCCTGCCATATCCAGAACGCCGTCGAAACTTGCCCCACTGGAATACATCCCAACCGGCGCCGTTGTACCGGTCTTCGCATCGCGGCAGTAATTTGCGAGAGTAGCGTCAGGCTTGCGGTTACCCCATGGCCACTGCCGGCCATCGGAACTGCGCGCCGCCTTTTCCCAAATGGCCTCAGTCGGCAAGCTCACATCTGCCCAGCGGCAAAAAGCTTGGGCGTCATACCAATCAACGTATACGACGGGGTGGTCGTCTAAATTAGGTGGGGTAGAACCAGTAGGCCAATGTCCGGGTGCAGGGTAGCCCGTTGCCACAACGAACTGATGGTATTCCAAGTTGGTAACCGGAGTTCTCGTAATCTTTAGGCTCGGCAAGTCGATCAGGTGCTGTGGATACTCGTTATCAAAATCAGCCGGCCGATTCGCTGAATGCCGCGAGCCAGGGTGATATAGATCATCCGATGCTTCGGCAGGCTCAGATTGATGATCGTTGCCCATTAGAAACTCTCCCGAGGGCACAATGACCCATTCGAAACCTAACTCCAACCGCTCCGTGGCCAAGCTATTCTTGGCCACTCGAAAGCCGATGTATACATCGCGCGCTGCCGGGTAAGCCGCGTGCCGGTCGGCGCAGCGCACATTGCGTGCTGGATGGTTGTAGGAGCCACCGCGCAGTGCGCGTCGTTCTAGCGACAAGCAATCCTCCCGGCCGTCATTGGATATATAAGGATATAGCCGATAGAGTGTTGTAGTCCATTCCCACACATTCCCTGCCATATCAAGTGCCTTATAGGGACTGGCACCATCCGGGTAGCTGTTAACAGGCGATGTGTCACCCACAGTGTTGTCATTGTTGATCAAAGTCGCCACAGGCTGTGTCTCGCCCCATGGCCAGGTTCGTCCGTCGGTACCGCGTGCCGTCTTCTCCCACTCTGCCTCTGTTGGGAGACGCACACCCGCCCAAAGACAAAAAGCTTGCGCATCGTGCCAATCTACATAGGTTACAGGGTGGTTCTCCCGCCCTGTCGGGGCCCGGCCTCCAAGCCAGTGTCCAGGGGCCTGATACCCCACAGAATCTACAAACATGCGATACTGGTCATTAGTGACAGGCGTGCGGCCCATTGCAAGCTCTGCTACATCGACCCGATGCTGTGGCGCTTCATCAGGATATGCACGTGCATCGCGAGGCGTCACGCTTCCCATTAAAAACGAGCCGGCCGGAATTGTCACCCAATCGAAATCAACACCCATTTTTAGCCTATCAGCACAGTTATATCCACCAAGGTCTGCGAAATACACACAAATAGACCCATATTTTGAACTTTAGCCCGCTACCCTTTTCTTGCATTGATTTATCTCAGGAACTCGCGCGACGCCAAATTGACAATTATGCTCCAGAAGTCATCGCCGCGACATACGACACTCTATTTACCAATAACCACAAGTTCCAGATTAAGTAACCGGGCGAGTTTTTTGATACTGCCGCTGTGTTGTCCCAAGCCAAGTGCACAATGATGAGTTGCACCTGCTTCAGACCAGCGGTTTAGGAATTCTGCTGGGTCCAAACTAAAACTAATTCGTGAATTGGTATTGCCTATCTTTAGTGTTGGGCCCGGTTTCGATTCACCTTCGGCAACCAGAAGTTTTAGCCGACCCTCTGAAGTCTGCGTTAGACCGAGTATGGTGATAGGACCGTATTTAACCTTAAATTCCACAGAAAGGCCGTTTCCGCGCTTCCCATGATAGACATCCAACTCTCGCAGAACGGGCGCACCGTCACTGATGGCAACATGCCCCGGACCGTCGTGTCCCATAAGGACAAAGTCTTCGTTGAAATCCATGGCGTAGAACTCAGTGAAAGAACCCCCGGCATTTAACCGATCCATTATCATCATTGCAATGCAGGTCTTTAAGTCTCCCTCTCCAGCAGCCGGAATTCCCCGCGCAGTCAAGAGAGAATTACCCACTATCAAGCTCGCTCCCAAAAGCTCATTTTGATTGCCATCCAAGCCTCTATAGTAATATGCTAAGCCATTCAGAGAATGGTCGGTCGCTAGGCGGTCAAGTCCGCAAGCAACGCGTGCTGCCCAAACCAAGGCATCACTTCTTGCTAGCTTGGAATCACTTTCGGTCCCTGAGCCCAATATCTCGAAAGTACGCCTGATTTCGGCTACCTTAGCATCAATTTCTGCATTGGTTACTTTATCAACGCATCGTTGCAAATCGTCAATTTCTAAGATCTCAACGTGCAAGCCAAGCTGGGCATGATGCATGGTGAAATCGGAATACATATCCAACATTCCCGGGTAGGTGTGGCCGAGAAAGCCTACGCGACTGGAGTTGAGGTGACGCATTACTGACGCCGCCCGCACCCACTCGCCAATTTCTTTCCATGCCTGCTCATAATAGCGGTTTGCAGTGCCCGAAGTGGGAAATAACAATCCCGAAACAACATTAAAGGTGATGCCACTACGGGCAAAGGCGTTTGAAATTTCCGGCACACAACAAGCACAGCAGTTTGCAAGCCACTCGCCAGTATCAGTTTCTGCATAATTCAAAGTGGGACCAGGCTGCAAATTTAGTACTAGTACAGGGGCTTTATTGCGCTGTACGACTGGCAGAACTTGAGATGATGTCGAATAAGTCCCCACATAACAGACAATTAGATCGACGCGCTCGCGAGCAAAGACATTTGATGCAATTTGGGCTGCGGGTGCTGTGTCAACCAGGCCGGCGGAGACTACCCGTGCACCCAACGCCATAAGTTTGAGCTCCACCTCTTCCTGGTAGCCGATCAGCCGTTGTTTTAGTCCATCAAACTGCAGCCAATAAGCTGCCAGGCCGATTCCAAATACACCTACAACACTTTCGGTTTTGGTGGTCATTCCGGAATTACTTCCTTAATCCAAGCGGAAAAACTTCTTCCAGCGTAAATAGCGATTTGCTTGGATACATGTCGCCGATATCTTCAAAACTTGGAGGCATAAAACTCTGCAAGCGACCATCAATTTCCTCCCTTAACATTGCGTCAACTTCAGCCGCCAAACTGTTACCCGTTTGAAAGTAGCCAAACGGCAATCCATCGGGGCGCCTAAAACGAGGGTAGTTGTAACAGCCCGAACGCCGCAGGGCGCTTGCATCTCCGGCCGCACAGACGCATAACGGACCTTGTACTCCTCAATTTTGCCTTGCTTAACCCTAAACAATGAACGAATTCGCTTCATAACACTTCCTATATTGTGTCAGGTGCCACACAGCTATTTAGCGGGATCCAATTCAAGTTTTTCGCAAAAATAGTAGTGCAGTGTGATGTCTTGGACTTGGACTTGGATTGAGAATTTAGTAACCAGGGTGGCAGTGTTCGGCATCTCACACCTCCATAAGGCTAACTGCCTTTGGGTAGTTTGTCGTGGGCCTTGGGAGCATCATTAGTAGAGCTCCAATATTGTGACGGTCCGGCCATTTTCGGCCGCGGACCGGTAGGCTGCTTCTAATATCTCAACAGCATAGCAGCCTTGCTCAGGCGGCGAACCATTTGGTGAAATACCCAACACTGTATCCACAAGATTGTGCGCGGTGACATGCCCTAGTGAAACAGCACCCCGGTCGATGTCCGGCACAACCTCGTTTTCCGCAATACCGTTGACATGGATGGTGGCCGTACCACAACCCGCATCTAACATTACCCACCCCCGCTGACACCCCACTTCTAACCGGAAGGAAAATCCCTCCCAATTTCCTGAGCCGGATACAGTTCCGATAGCTCCATTGGTAAACTCTACCGTTAAGGCATCAATCCAATCCACATGCGGGCTAAAGTTGCGCATAAGTGCGTTAACACGCCGCGCCCGCACGCCGGTTACAAAGCAGAGGAGCCCAATCGCGTGAGTCAATTGAACTTGCCCGTGTCCCCCGCCAAGTAGATTAGATTTTGTGTACTGATCAGGTCCATGCACCGCGAAGTTAGACACAAAAGTGCCACTGAACAATGGAGTCATATTTGAATTAAAGACAAGGTTGATGTATTGCACGGCCCCAATCGCGCCCGATAAGATGACTTCCCGCGAGCGAGTGGCATAAGGAGTAAAATTAAATGGGTAACCGACTATTAGCGCTCGGGATTTAGCCGCGGCAAGCACTGTGAGAGACTCTGCCTCCTGTGCTAAAAGGGTCATTGGCTTTTCCAGCATCACATTCAGGCCTGCGTTCAAACACGCTCTGGTAACTGTAAAGTGGCTGCTATTAGAAGTGGCAACAACTATTCCATCAAGCTCCTCTTGGGCAAGCATTGCAGGCAGATTGGTGTAGATGCGGCTCACGCCGTACTTGATACTAGCAGCTGTAAGACGGTCGCTGTCGGTGTCGCAAAGCGATATAAGTTGGGCGTCTTTGCGCTGCCTAATCGACGGAATATGAATTTCGGTAGCCCACCAGCCTGTGCCCACTACTGCTATTCTTGCAGCTGGCGGATTAGATTTGTTGTTATTCACTGCACGCGGAAAATCACAAGGTTTTATCTTTGGATTGTCAAGGCAGCCATTATAGTACCAACGACCAAGTTTGTACAAATAGTTATACCCCCCGTTTAACTCCGTAGCTAAACAACTATAAAGTGCACAAATCCAGTGTGCTAATTCGTGGTACCAATCGCCCAAAAGTTCGGTTGGTGCAGCGCGGTATGAATGAATCTGCCGCCCGAACAGAAGTGCTAGTTATCAGTGACGGTGCGACATGTGTAATGCCATCACGTTCTTTCGAGGATCCGGCTCGCCAAGTCGTAATGTTCGAATAAGGCCGAAGCTCTCCACACCAATACATTTTCTTACCCAGAACACTGTGGTTGGGGCGATAGCTCGATCGCGCAAAACCTCTGTGATCTTGATCAGGGCTGTCCTGCGACTGCAACCTAACAATACGGCAAAATAGGATCGGTGCGCAAATTTTTAGTGGGGGAATCTGATTTAGCCGACGATGAGCTTTTTTTGTAGGCTGCCCGAGTACATTAAGGCTCGGGGCTTTATTGCAGAGACCGGATTCGACTGACCTATACTCAAAGCCGCCTACCAAGCCTTCGAGATGAATTGCCGATTCCAAAATAGGTGTTGAGAAATTTCAAACTAGTAGAAGATCATGCTGTATACGTAATAGCTGCTTTGCCTAAGGATATGGCGGGGATCCAGACCACAGGACAACTAGGCCTTGGTTGGAGCACAATTCCACTAATCAGGACGGTCAAATCCACTAGAGTCTTTCAATACCATATTTCACACATATCGCCCGTCGGTGTCGGTAAGTCTCAACATGGAAACTAGATGGTGAACGCACACCCATCATATTGAAATACTTTTCTACCCTGGAACCGAAGTCGTTGTAAACCGGCTAAGTGGGGCGCAGTGGGTCATAGCCAAAACAATTTGACCTGCCGCATCTGCATGGTTGTGCACGCCTCTTCCTGTACTCGGGGCTGGGATCAGACACCAAACTTAAGGCGATTGCGGTAGCCCTAGTACACAGGCTACCATGTGCTGGCAAAAATCTACGTGACCATCCGGCATGCTTGGTCGAGATGGAACTCAACTACAATATGGTTAGTAAATTGATCTAGAATGAGTCGTTTGATAACTATATTGTGTTTAGTCTATATTTGGAGTGTCAAATTATGGAACCATAAAAGCCCGATCAATTTCATTTCCCACAATCATTCCCGCACAGACCTGCTCCTTGGGAGCATAAGTCATGTTTATGCCCGCGCCACTATTCAACAATTGAACTTGACTGGCGTCGGATTCTGCCGAATTGTTTTGGGCCTCGAGATTATTGGAGCGGCCTGGCGGGCAGGAAACTAGGTATAGAATTGCGCTATGACCAAGGCGCAACTGATTCGACCGCGGGACGTCAAACCTGCGGTGAGGAGTTTTTAGAACCGTGTTGCACCGGGCAAGGCACCGCTGGCGCTATCGCTCCCGAGTTGCAGTTGGTGCTGAGCCGGCAAACTAGGCTTAGAACAGTGTTGCCATCTGCCCCTAGCTAGCACGATTTTATCACTGCACTGGTCGCGGAACGTGGCGTTGGCTGTAGCCAGGTAACACCCGTTCATATTAGATGAGTGTATTGGTCTCTCCGTCGATGCTCCCGAACAGCGCTAAACGCGCATGATAATGAATTTTCACTCGCAGGGCTCCTAAAACACTGATATGTAACAACTGCAGTCTGCTCGATCTGGCGAATGGACAAATTACTGCTAGCCCACTAAAAGCTCGCTCTTGCCAATTTATTGGTCCACTCCGCTATAAACAACAATGTGTTCCAGTTTTAACAAAAAGACATCTTTGGCGCAAACCAGAAATCAGAAACAACTTTTGGACGCAATACCACTCGCAAACATTCGGGGGTGAAATGAGTAAAGATGCTGGTGCTGGCCAGTTATCACGTACTACAAATGAGACGTAAAACTGCAGTGGATGCAAGCCTACAATTGTCATTTAGATAGCCAGTTAACTCGAGAGCTAATTTCCAATGTTAATTACCATGCACCAAAATGGTTAGACATTACGTGATTTTCTCAATGCTTTGGTGATTTCTTGACCAATTGGACTGATGAAATAATTAGTTCCCCCAACCAACGCCACCAAACCACAGAAAAAACAAGGTGGCAAAGGGCCGCAAACCGCTGATCAAAAAAATGCAAACTACAGCTGCACCACGGTCCTGACTGGTGCCACTGTCGGCATAAAAGCAACTCTCACACCGCTGACTAAACTTGTAATAATATTATTAAAGGAGCATGCAATGAAATTTTTCATGTTAATTCCACACTAATTACAGGCGCAGGGCAAGGAATTGAACGAGGCATCGCACTATGGTTTGCAAAGGAAGGTGCTTCTGTTGATATCTTGGATGTGAATACGATCGACTGTTTGCACGTGGAATCCGAGATCGCGAGATCCGGTGGTCGGGCGATGGCATCGCTATCCGACGTTACGCTATCATCCGCCGTTCATTGAGTCGTATTGCAATTTACGGAAGCCGTCAGTCCACCTACTATATCAGTACATAACGCAGCTGTAATGCCACCCGGAACAATCGCTTCTACGTAGTAAGATAACTGGAACTGCGCGTCTGCAGTCAATTTCAAAAGTGCTTTCCTCACTAGTCATGCGGTTGTGCCCTATATGCAAGAAGTGGCCGGTGGTGTAATTCTTCTGATGGCATCAATCACAGGTGTTAGTTGACTGTCAGGTCTCGCTGCATATTCCGCGACCCTGGGAGCCCTGATTGCTCTTACACACGCAATGGCAATCGAACTTGCTCCTGAGAATATTCGGGGGATTAGTATTTCGCCGGGTACTGTCGACTCGCCTATGCTACGCGCAGCGGTCGCTGCCGAACCTAATCCCCGCACAACGCGGCAAGCTTTTGATGACATTCAACCCCGCCGCAGAGTAGGCACAAAACAAGAAGTCGCCAACGTTTTCTAATTTCTTGCATCTGACCAGGCAAGCTTCGTCGGCGGTTCCAATTTTAGTGTTGATGGCGTGAAGAGCAGAAAAAGCGACCGTCCACGTTTCTAACCAACCAACCTAAAGCAAAGTTAAAGCTCCCGCATCTATTAGATAATCAAAGGTAAGTATTCGAACAATGCCTTGCGCCGAACCAATAAAATTCAGTACAATTGTCAGCCAGCGGTTTTCTAGAAAATCGCCGATGTCTTCCCGAGCTTAGCCACTAGACAGAGCGGTAATAGTTATGCATTAGGCGTAGAGTAATATGTGGTAGATAATGTAAATATATGTACCCAACAGTCGCAATGCAGTGCAAAGTGTTAACACAACCTCGTAAATTACAAATGCCAGTATTAATAGCGACGGGTATGGATTAATTCGCAGAGCATGGAGCCTTCATGAAGATTGTACGAATTGAGCAATTCGCACCGCGCCAGCGCACTCGGCTGGTAAAGATCACCACTGATAACGGCTTAGTCGGCTGGGGCGAGACTACGCTCGAAGCTAAGCCCAAGAGTACGAGCGCGGCAGTCGAGGAAATGGCCGAATATCTAATCGGTAAAGACCCGTTGCTCATCGAAAGACATTGGCAGTTTCTTTACCGCTCTTCGTTCTTTCGAGGCGGGGCGGTGGCGATGTCGGCTTTGTCGGGCCTTGACCAAGCGCTCTGGGACATTGCAGGCAAGTTTTACGGCGTGCCTACCTACAAGCTGCTGGGCGGCGAAGTGCGCGACCGGATTCGCGTGTACGCGCATTGGGGCATCCCGAGCCTGGATGATGAGGCGCTCGCAGCAGCCCGCAAGCGGCTCGACTACTTACAGCCCATGGGCTACACCGCTTACAAGATGGGGCCGTGGGTGAAGTATCGCGGCCACGAGTCCCCCAAGACGATTGATATCTTCATTAAGCAAGCCTACATGATGCGCGAGTGGGTCGGCGACGACGTGGAGCTGGCTTTCGACTTCCATGGCAAGTTTGCCCCAGCTCTGGCTATTGAGATCTGCCACGAATTGAAGGGCATGCGGCCCATGTTCGTGGAGGAGCCGGTGCCGCAAGAGAACGTGGACGCGCTCAAGCTAGTGGCCGACCACGTGCCCTTTCCCATTGCCACGGGTGAGCGCTTGCTCTCGCGCTGGGAGTTTCGCCAAGTTCTCGAAAAGCAGGCCGCCGCCTTCATTCAGCCCGACTGCTCGCATGCCGGTGGCATCACCGAGCTAAAGAAGATCGCCAACATGGCCGAGGTGTACTATGTGCACATCGCGCCGCATTGCGCCATTGGGCCGGTGGCGTTCGCCGCCTGCCTGCAGGTCGACGCCGTGATCCCGAACTTCCTGGCGCAGGAGCAGGTTGACCCCGGGCTGGGCGCTGGCCTGCTGGAAATCGACCTGCAGGTAGTCAACGGCCACATCGAGCTGCCCACCGCGCCGGGCCTGGGCTTTACAATCAACGAAGCCGAGGCGCAGCAGAACGTCCCCTATGAAGAAGAGCTGGGCGGGGAGTATTACCACCCAGACGACAACAGCATCGTGGACTGGTAGGAGGGGCAACCGCATGGACCAAGAACCTGCAAAACTCAACCGCCTGTTGGTCACCGGCGGCGCTGAGCGCATTGGCTCGTACTTCATTAAGCCGCACGCCCAGCACTACGCCATTCGCATGGTCGACCGCGTGGAATGGGATACCGCCAAAAATGGCCCGTTCCCCGGCGAGAGCCACAGCGTGCAAGACCTGTCGGACTTCGACACCTGCCGTCGACTGTGTGACGGCATGGACGCGGTTATTCACCTGGCGGCCGACCCGCACCCCGACGCGCCGTTTTCGTACCTGCTGCCCAACAACTTCATCACCACCTACAGGATGTTTCTAGGCGGCGCACGACGCCGGAGCAAAGCGCCTGATCTTCGCCTGAACCATTCACGCCATCGGCGGCTACCCCGAAGCTGTGCTGGCGTTCCCCGAGATGCTCACCTGGCCGAAGAACATGTAGGGCGTGTCCAAAATCTACAGCGAAAACGTGGGCAAATACTTTGCGCTGACCGCCGGGCTGCCCACCATCTGCCTGCGCATCGGCGCGTGCATCCCGCTCGACATGAATGTTCAGCTGACTGAGCACGACATGAAGGCCTACATCAACCCCGACGAACTAAACCAGTTGATAGTGGAGTGCCTGGAGTCGCACCTCCCCTACTCCATCGTGCACGCCACTTCGCAGAACCGGCGCATGCGCAGGGATCTCACCGCCAGTATCTGCGCTTTCGATTATCACCCCCAAAACTGATCGATTTGAGATCGACCAATTCAAGGCCCCCACTGAATGAAAGCCCAACTTAAGCTCCACAACGGCACGCCCACGGTGTTCTTCGACGACCAGCCGGTGTTTTTCGGATGCCACCTTGTCGGCTACATGGTGGCCGACAACCTCAAGCAGCACATCCCGTTTGCCAAGCAGTATGCCAACGCGGGCGTCACCATCCACTCGGTCGACAACTTTACACATGAATGGGTCGGCCCGCGCCCCGGCAGCCCTGCCCCCTACGACTTTACCCTGGTCGAGCAGCGCATGCGCACGTTCTTGGAGGCTAACCCCAACGCGCTGTTCCTCATGCGCGTGGGCGTCGACACCGGCTGGGTGCCCAGCAACTGGTTCAACGAGGCCTATCCCGACGAGGTTGAGCTGCTCTCCAACGGGGTCCAGCGCAGCGCCAGTTTTGCCTCGGCCCGCTGGCGGCAGCTCGTCAACCAACTGCTGCGTGACTTCATTGCCCACCTGCGCGCCATTGGGCTGTACGACCGGTGCGTCGCCTTCCAAATCGGAGCCGGCTCGTCGGGCGAGTGGATCAAAGACGTTGGCTGCATGCTCGAAGACACGCCTGACTATAGCCCGGCCATGCTGCGGCACTTTCAGGCCTGGCTGCGGGCGCGGTACGGCACCGAGGCCGCGCTGCAAGCCGCCTGGTCCGACCAGGCCGTCACCTTTGGAACGGCCGTAGTGCCCACCCAGCCGGAGCAGATGACTACCGTCACCGGGCAGTCGTTCCGCGACTTCCGGCGCGAGCAGAAGCTGATTGACTTCTACGAGTGCCTGGCCGAAGTCTCAGCCGACGACCTCATCAGCTATGCCGAGACGGTGCGGCAGGAAACGCAGAGCGAGAAGCTGGTGGGCGGCTTCTTTGGCTATGTGATGGAACTGTCTTGGAACATGGCTTTTTTCGCCGGCACGCAGACGATTTCCGAGGCCGAAGTGTCGACCATGCAGCGCAGCGGCCATCTCGGGCTGCGCCGCCTGCTGCGCTCGCCCGCGATCGACTTCCTGGTCAGCCCGCACGCCTACGCCTTCCGGGGCCTGGGCGGTGACGGCCTGGCCATGCAGCCGACCGAGAGCCTGCGCGCGCACGGCAAAATCTACTTCATGGAAGAAGACGCGCTCATGCACAACAACTTCGACCCCGGTGGCCGAAACCAAAGCCCCGAGAACTCGATTGCGGTGTACCAGCGCAACTTCGCCAACTGCCTGACCCACGGCCACGCGGTAACATGGTTTGAGACAAACGAGCTGCACGAGCACCCCAGCATCGCCGACGAACGCCAGCACTGGATGACGCGCTTTCAGCAGTTAGGGCGGTGGGCGGTGAACCTCGACCGCACGCCCAGCGCCGACGTGGCCGTGTTTCTGGATGACGAGAGCTATTACTACGAGTCCAACCGCAACAACGTGGACCTGCCGCTGATCTGGCGGCAGCGCGTGGCCAGCCTCAACCGCTTTGGCGCTCCGCACGATGTCTATTACCTGGAAGACCTGCTCGAAGGCAATCTGCCGCCCTATAAGCTGTATGTCTTCCTCAACGCCTTTCACCTGAACAACCAGCGCCGCGCGGCCCTCAAAAAAATGCTGCGGCGCGACGGGCGCACGGCGCTGTGGCTGTACGCGCCCGGCCTGCTCAACCGTGACACGCAAGGCGGCGAGGGCGACCCCGACTACTCGGAGCAAATGACCGACCTGACCGGGTTGAAGTTCAGCAAGCCCACCGGGGCCTGGAGCCCCATGATGCATGTGACCAACTTTGCGCACCCCATCACCCAGGGGCTGCCGCAAGACTGGTTCTGGGGCAGCACCAACCCCATCGGGCCCATGTTCCACCTGGAAGACCCTGAGGCCACCGTGCTGGGGCAGGTGGTATATGTGCTGGGACGCAACAAATCCGGTTTCGGCGTCAAGAGTTTCAACGCCGGCACGCCCCAGGCTTACAACTCGGTCTACATGGCCTCGCCGGACATTCCGGCGGCGGTGCTGCGCGGCGTGGCACGCTGGGCCGGCGTGCATATGTATAACGAGGACGGGGATGTGCTGTACGCCACGCCGGAGCTGCTAAGCGTGCACAGCGTCAGCGGCGGGCCGCGACACTTCACGCTGCCGTGCCCGGCCGAAGTGATTTACGATTTGTTCGCGGGGAAGGTATTGGGTCACAACACCGACACCTTCGACGTGGTGCTGCCGCCCGCTTCGACCGCACTTTACTTCGCGGGCAAGAAGAGCATGCTAGATGTCTGGATCCAGATCCAGAGCACTTAGCAAGCCATTACAATGCGAGATTTGGAATTAACTAAATGTTTGCGACTTGTACTTTGTTTCGAATAAATACTGCAATCCGAGCCAGCTCTCGGATTGCGAATTGATTGTCCAAAGCAAACTTGCTATCAAATGACAGCCACCAAAAGAACGGCACATGACACAACGTCCCACGGCTAAACTAACTGCAGGCACAGGCGAAGCCGTTTTCGATCTCGGTGGCGGATCTCTTTTTTCATTTCGATTAAATGGCGGACTGAACCCACTAGTGTGGCTGGATGCGGCTGACAACAATGCCACTTTCCGCCCAATGGCCCACTTCCTCTGTCTCGATCGATGGGGCCAACCATCGCCTGGCGAGCAAAAACACGGTGTGCCATTTCACGGGGAAGCCGCACGCGTAGAATGGAAGATTGTAAACGCGACAAGCAACGAATTAATTATGGTCGCCTCGCTTCCATTGGCGGGCCTAGACGTCTGGCGCCGAGCGCGCCTAGTAGGAAGGGATTGCGTCTTAATAATCCAAGAAACGGTGACGAATAGAAACAACATGATAAAAATTTACAACATGGTGCAGCACCCCACAATTGGCGCACCGTTTCTAGATGAACACACCACCATAGATTCCAACGCAAATCGCGGATTTATGCAGTCCTCACAAATGCCATTCCCAGAGCAGCCATCAGTTTATTGGCCTGAAGCCCTCCACAACGGAGAAACAGTTAACATGCGGTTTCTAACCCATAATGAAAACCCGACACTAGTCAGCTATGTAGTCAACGGACAAACTGGCTGGGCCACTGCTTCAAGTCCAACAAATAATCTTATGCTCGGATATATTTGGCGCACGTCTGACTATCCTTGGTTTAATGTATGGCGCCATCTAGGCCCCGACAATAAGCCCCTTGCGCGTGGCCTCGAATTTGGCACAACTGGACTCCACCAACCACTCAACGTACTGCTCGAAAAAAGCAAGATTTTCAAAAGAAACATATTCACCTGCCTCGATGCCGGTAAGTCCAAAACTCGGGTATACATTGCGTTTTTAGCCGAAATACCTGAAGGATGGGATGGAGTCCGAAAAATCCAGGGGCACCACGGATCCATCAAAATTACCGGGCGAACAGCGAAAGCAATATCCGTACAGTGTGATGAACAGTACTGGAATGAATTCCCCGTGGTGCTATAAACCAGATATACTCCGCCGTTGCACTGCAAACTCTTATGCGTGTCCACAAGTGTCGTCAAATCTAACCCTAAAGGAATTCTATGACCACGCTTCCAGACCCATCGACAATCGTTCCGCTACCGGTAGCTATTACGGTAGATTACACTGAAGGACCAGTAATTGATAAACACGGGAATCTATATTTTTCTCATGGTGAAATCATCACCCGTCGCAGCCCAGATGGCACCACAGTGGAGTGGGCAAGAACCGGTTCGCCGAATGGACACAAAATATTGCCTAACGGCGAACACTTGATATGCGACGGCAGCCATCAGGCAGTTCTTCGCTTAGATCACAATGGCACAATCCTTGGTTATGCCGCCGCGGGTAGGGTTGGGGATTTGACAATTAGATGCCCAAACGATTTATCATTGGATCCAGACGGCGGCTTTTATTTTACCGACTCGGTTGAGCAAACAGGCACAGTAATTTACGTAGCTCTTGACGGCACGAAGAGTTTAGTTGCAGACAATATCGACTTTGCGAATGGGGTGGCATTGTCAGCCGATCGAACTCGCCTTCTAGTTGCCGAAAGCAAGCGTAATCGCATTTTATGCATTGATTTACTGTCCCCGGGAACGCCAAAAAACCCGCCGCATTTGTTTTGTGATCTTCCCCGAAATTTAGACAGCATCGGTGATGATCACAACCAACCCGACGGCATAGCCTTCGATGCCGAGGGGCGATTGTGGATAGCACATTGGGGAATGAAGTCACTTCAAGCGGTGTCGGCGGATGGTAAATTACTCGCCACATATGATGGCGCACAGCAATGGACAAGCAACCTTTGTTTCGTCGGCGGTAAATTAGACCAAGTGTACGTGACTGGCAGCAGCCTTGGAGGCAGCCCAGGCGGTGTATTCTGCTTGCAAGTAGATGTACCAGGCTTGAGTGTCCTCTCGTGCGCAAACATCCGATAGTCTACATAACTGCAAAAACAGCAGAGGGTCAGCCATGTGTCAACCTCACAGTTTTAGTTTAAAGTCGCCACTTAAGAATTATTGACCACGGTCACCCGATGAAATCTTGGCCGCAAACAAGTTCTTTCGATTTTGATTGCACGCACACACACCGAGGAATAAACAATCATGAGTTAACAGCCTACACTGGGCTGGACCTATCCCGCACAAGGCGCACCCAATGCAAACGGCACCTGCGCACAATCTGTAAGCTAAACTTTACTATTTCGCATTTGCCGACGCCATCCAAACCCAATCAATGAAACTTGGTCTTGTAGGTCTTCTACCAAACGATATCCGCACCCTGACTGCTCAGCACTTGCGTGCCATCCAATCATTGAAGCTAACCGGCGCATGTTTCCATGTAGACTCGGAGCTACTTTTTGAGCTTACCGCAGCCGATTATCAGCAAGTCAAACTTCTATACGCCGATCATGGAATGACGCTTGCGCAAATGGGGATCGGCTACAGCCAGTGTCTCTTTGATCCGGATTACGCTGTGCGGCAGCACGTGATAAACATTATTAGCCAGGGCATCCAAGCAGCGCAGGAATTTAACGCCGACGTTGCTCTGATCCGGACTGGCAGTCTTAACCCAACGGGCTCCTATAGTGCATCTAAGAAGAATCATGCGCCGGAAGCAATGGGGGTATTGATTGACACGCTGCGAACAATAGCCACTCTAGCAGAATCCGCAGGGCAAACCATCGTAATCGAAACGCATGTCTTGACAATTCTCAACTCTCCGGAACTTATTGTCGAAGTGACTCGCCAAGTTGGATCTGATCGAGTCCGGATTGTGATGGATTATGTGAACCATTTTCAAACTCTTAGCCAGATTTATTCAAGCGCTATCCGGCTAAACTATATATTCGACACGATGGGTGCACTCTGCCCGGTGGCGCACATCAAAGATATTAGTGTGCGGAATAATTTCGTGTTGCATTTTGACGAAGCACTACCAGGCGAGGGCGAACTCGACCTCGCATGTGCAGTCCGACACTGGCAACGCCTCCGACCCGATGGATACATGCTACTCGAACATCTGCCAGCGGAGGCTTATGCCCGGGCAGCTGCCAATGTCATGCGGATAGCCCAAGAAGCCGGTGTACCCATAACGTAGGTCAAGCGCAAATACCACATCATAAAACAAATTCTGCGTCAACTGACGAGGATGTGCGCGCAATCGCGCAGTTATGTAGCTGGACAGCGTGCCCTATCCAAAGACAAATGCTCGTCTTACTGGCACCATATCCAATCCGCTTGGAAGTTCCGCAACACACTGCTAATTATTACTGCGCGAAAATGTACTAGCCAGCTTCTTGAAAACCCATGTCGCAACTGAATATACATTTGTAGCCCAAAGATTGCTAAAACATGTTAACGGTTAGCTTTACGCAATTATGCATGCCCCAAGATTGACCAAACCAAACTCATGAGCGGGACTATACCCACTGCTACAATTCAAATCAGCGCTGCGCTAGGCCACCTTACAAAAACAGTCGGTGTCGGAAAAATCAGGCCACATCATGCATCGTCACCAGCTCACCAAGATATACAAGCAATGCTGGCCGCTGACGACCAATTTACTGCAAGAGATCCTCAACCAAACAGCCCGCTAATTCAAGGGGCATTAAAGATATGCATCTCTTTAGAGCTTTCGAGAGCCTGCTATGATGAGCAACCTAGCCACTATTTCAACATTGCTCTGTGTAACCATTGAGGGTCAACAGAGTGGGCTGAGCTTTTCGAACAAACTGACGATGTTGTCCAGAGCATAGATTTCTCAATAGACTAACAACACATTGCCCGGACTTTCCGCGTGCTGCGGCATCAACTCCACTTGGGGGCCGAGGTTCTAAGTGGCGACCAGCCATATCTCCCCCAAGAAACTTACAGTTCTCAAGACTTACCAACACTGCCCAGCCCGCTCGTCGGAGATACTTGGCTAGAGCGTGAAAAGGTTGGAACAACCGCCTTCAATCTCCCGGCGCAGCTTCCCTGAAATCTGCAGGCCGCGTTCCGATGCGGACATTACGAGTTAAACGAAACCCGAACAAGCATGACTATCCAATGACCCTCCCCACATCTGATATTTGTTTCCACTTTCACCCAAATAAGGTTATGCAGCCGACTGTCTGGTTTTTCAGCAAGTTTGCTTTATTCCGCAATAGTTGCAATCAATTGTGCATTTTTCTAGGACAAGATTAGAATTAAGGCATCTGATTAATCACAATTTTGGTGTGGCATAGAGAACTCGACCACCGACCCGAATTTCCACGTCTACAAGATATTTTTTTACCGCATCAAGATTAATTTCTATTCCAAGTCCTGGTTGTTCAGGCACAGAAATCATACCGTCACTCCCAATTTCGATTTTATTGGTGGTTAATTCTAAGCAGAGCGACTTTGCCTCGATGGGATATTCAGTGATCCAAAACTCCTTCAAACCAGCAAATGGCTGCAGTGACGCCGAAAGCGCAGAGTGTGATGTGAAAGTGTGGTTGACGAACTGAATTTTCCGCTCTGCTGCATATTGCGCCACCCGGTGAGCATCCGCAATTCCACCCACATAGCCTGTATCAATCTGCACAAAACCAATTCCACCATGATCTATAAGATGCTCAGCCTGAAATGGATTATGTGACCCTTCGCCCGCAGCTAATCGTACATTGTGTGCTGACTTGGATAGTTGTGCATAGCACGCAAGTGCCGTGGCAGAAAAGGGCTCCTCGAACCAAAGGACCCCGGCTTCTGCAAGTGCTGGGAGCCGAAGTTCGGCTGCGTGTACATCCTCGCCAAAGGCGGTTCCTGCATCTATCATAAGATGCGCCCCCGCCCCAATGCCCTCACGAGCTGCCTGAATCTGGTCACGATCAGCCTCTAAACTGCCCCGCCCGAACGAGCCCCATCCAAACTTCACAGCCCCAAAACCCTGATTACGTATGTGATGCGCTTTTTGAAGCGTCTCGTGAGCTGTAACGCCAAACAGCACCGAAGCATATGGTTGTTTTCGCTCTGCTTTTGGGTACCCTAGTAGCCGGTAGACGGGTTCATCCCTTACTTTACCCAAGAGATCCCATAGCGCAATCTCAATTCCTGACAGGGTAAGGTCGCTCTGAATAATTGCATAAAAGGAGTTAGCGCGTACTTTACGCGTGATAGCAAGAATATCTGCGGCACTATCTATCCGTTCCCCCAAAACTGAATCAATTACCGGATGGCAGGCACTATGGGACATGGGAGCAATCCAACTAGCGATCGAAGTAAGCGGCGAAGCTTCCGCCTCACCCCAACCCACTGCCCCACCCGCCACAACCCGGACAAGTAGTGCGTCTTGACTGCCATCACCAATATCCAATACTTGCGGCATCCGAAGATAAAAAAGATCCACAGAATCAATATTCATGCGTCACCGTCCTGTTATCGCTAGCCATATATTACTTTTTTTGGGGGAAATAGTTGAGCGCGTTCGAGCTTGCGCCACAAATATCGAAACTCTGTTATAAAACATCAGAGGGCACGCGGATTCGACACAACTCCGTCAATGCACCGAAATTTGCCTACCAAGGCCGCAGGTGATGCTTCGCAAACCTCGCACAATCACCTTTCAAAGTTCGAGTTGGCAGTCCGCCACATGTGTATTTAGCGCTTCAACAAAAATGTCAAGCTCAGCCTGAGTAGTGTAATACTGAACCGAAAGTCGGGCAATTTTGAAATTTCTCCACACCAGCATTGGCAGCTCAATCCGATACCGTTCGTGTAACAGCGCACCAAGTTTGCCCATGTCAGTAGTGTCCGGCAGCCGTATTGGACAGAGCTGGCTGAACCAGCTGAATTTTTCGGGGCATATAGATTCAGTGTCGAGCAAGCCCTCAATTTTCTGTTTTGTCGTCATCGCCATTCCGTGGCAACGGGCTCGCACAGTATCCCATTCTCGCTCCTGCATATAAGCAATCGCATCTGGCACAGCCAAGAAGCCAGCCAGATCACGAGTCCCATAATTTTCAATATAATCCACCAAAGGAGCTTCCGATCTCTTTTCAGGAAACCAACCATGCCCAACAATTAAAGGCTCGATCAAATGTTGAACCTCGGGGCGGACATAAACAAAAGCCGTACCCTTGGGGCCGCACATCCATTTGTGACAGTTTCCAGTGTAAATATCTGCACCCAGATCATCGAGGTAGAGGTCGCGCTGCCCGGGTACGTGCGCACCATCAATTACTGTGATAATACCCGCTGTGCGCGCACGCCGGCAAATCTCCATCACTGGAAAGGTCAATGCCGTGGGCGAAGAAGTATGACTCATATAGATCACCCGCGTACGCGCTGTGACCCCTTCCCAGAATTGATCGACAAAAGCTTCATCATTGTATATAGGCAGTTCAACAGGCTGCCTAATATAGGCGGACCCGGTCTTGCCGCAATTAAATTGCCAGGCATGCTCACACGCCCCATATTCGTGTTCCGTAGTAAGCACTTCATCGCCGGGCTGCAACACGCTCCGCAAAGCATGGGTGGCTACATTGACGCCCATCGTCGCGTTGGTAACAAAACCAAGGCGACTCTGATCAGTATGAAGGTAAATGGCCAATTGTGTCCGTGCATGGAGCATCAACTCGCCCCAGCGCCCCACAAAATGCCCAGGGTGCTTTTCGAACTCTAACTGCCAGCGCTGGTAGCTCTCAAAAACGGGACGGGGGCAGGCTCCAAACGAGCCGTTATTTAGCAACAACCAATCTTGGCGCAGCAAATACTCCCCCCGAATATCTTGGTTCATAAAATAGCTCCTTTTTTATCACTTTAACAGACAAGCATAGAACCGCCCCGCCAAGCTATTAGTGCGGCAGCGTGTCTGCCGTCCAATAAAATCTGGCTTAACGATCACCCGAGTACACTTCGCACATTATCACCTAATTATCATGATGCAGCAATTTTGCTGCACAAAGTACGCTCGTGCCCCAGTCGTCCTAGTCATGGCTATTGCCGCAATGACGAGTAGGCTCAAATTTAACGCCACCTAAAAGGCAGGCTGTGTAGCCACCAACACCATCCTAAATAAAAGCCTGCATGAATAATTGTCTCCAAAACACAGGCGCTTTAGGATTGTAAGAAAAAAGCATGTGCAGACAAATTTGTTATTGACAAAATTCATATAAGTGCACCTGAAATCTGGATTTAGAAATATACTAATCCGAATTGCGTTGCAACCTGAATGCGCAGCCGAAAGGTGATGAATAGACGCCCGTAGGAGCTATGATGGGTATATTGGCAATATTACAAACCACGTACACCCCGATTGCAAAATTAGTCTGGCTGTTTAGTCCGACAGTCACATACCCAGGTCAGAGTTTGGTTATGTCATAACGACGGTTACTTCCAGATCAGGTGGCTGCATCCGGGGCACAATCAGCTTCTAATAATCAAAAGCTGCAGTGGCATTTTTCAGAAAAGCTTTTTGCGCCGACTGTTTACGTGGTACAGTTCACCAACCAAAGTCATGAATAATCTGACACCCCACCCAATCGCGGGCCGCAAAGCCGCAAAAGTTGTGCTCCAGTCATGAAGTTTGAAAATTAGAAACTTGCAGGCAGAATCGCGTTATTCACTCAACTCCAATGCCAAACATGTTTGGGAGGTCAGAGAATGCGGACTACCTAATGCTGCGGGTATGCCGCTAGCCACCGGGCGGTATTGGCAGTGCGCGTAGGATGCTATCTTTAAATCAAGGCAACGCTGAAGCGGCGATATTTAGGGGATTGCGTAGCGCAGCTCAGGAAAATACACCGATCATACTTCCAGCGCATCTCTGGATAATCAATACAAATACTTTAAGCAAGCTGCTGGAAATACTAATGCACACCATAGCCAGATGTCTCGCAGTCGAGAACTGATACCCTTTAAGAAATGAAACGAATTATCCACCGGAGAAATAAACACATATGATAGCCGATAGTCATTGTCATGCTTGGCGCCGCTGGCCGTATGATTTAACAGTCCCGGACCCAGACCATAGAGGGTCAATCGAAGCTCTACTTTATGAAATGGATACGCACGGCGTTGAACGGGCAGCGGTTGTCTGTGCCCGTATAGGTGCAGGTAACGGTGGAAATGGATATGGCAACGACGACAATAACACCTATGTGAGCACATTTGCTCAAAAGCATCCAGATCGTATCAGTGCTTGGGTTGATTTTGATTGCGTGTGGCGCACAGAACACCACACACGCGGGGCACCAAAGCGATTGCAGGCTGAGCTGGAGATTAATCGCGCCAAAGGTTTCACCCACTACGTAGAAGCCCGCAACGATGGATGGCTGCTGACGGATGAGGGCCACGCGTGCTTTGAGCTCGCGGCAAAACTACAGGTAGTGGCCTCTCTTTCCATTTCACCGGCTTGGTTATCTGATCTGCGCACAATAGCTCAACTGTACCCCACGCTTCCATTTCTAATTCATCATATGGGCGGGATATCATGCAATTCACCCACATACTCAAGTGATGTCATGGAATTGGTAAAATGTTCGGCTGTACCTAACATTAATTTGAAGATATCGGGTTTTAACTATAGCTCCGCACTAAAATGGAATTTTCCTTACAACGATTCACAAGAGCTGTTCCGATCGATCTATGCGGCCTTTGGGGAAACCCGCCTGTTCTGGGCGTCTGATTTCCCGGCGTCGCGAGATTTATTGACCTATACGCAGGCTATAGAAGTGCTTCGGACGCATTGTAATTTTGTTCCTCAAACTGCAATGGAATTAATTCTTGGTGATAATTTAAATCGTCTGTTGAATTACCCAATCCATGTTAGTGCATGATCCATTTATAGTGCGCTGGATTAGGTTAATTATGAATAAGTTGCCTATTGTCTCGCTAGGCTACCATTGGCAACGGCGGCCTCAATGTGGACAGGCACATTATTAGCGAGCACCCACTTACCTGCAAGGCCGGTTCTTTATCTTTATTTGTTTTTACTTTTCAACCTCCGGCCAGGTCCGACAACCACATGATTTCCGGGAGTTGATATAGTGACTATTCCATTCAATTATGTCTTTCAACAACACTCCACTGGTTTCGCTCCGATTCTTACGTGCGAAAATATGACACGCCCGTGCCTACCAATTCACAGTATTAAATTCAACACTTTTTCAAGTGGGGTGGGGGAATATGTTTAAATCCACATCTCCGGATGTCGCCATTGTTGGCGGTGGTTCGGCGGCATGTGTATTGGCAGCACGCCTTTCTGAGGATCAGAATCGCCGTGTTGTTATGCTCGAAGCAGGCCCAGATTTTCCAGATCCAGCACATACTCCTGCCATGGTCCGCTTTGGTTGGGGCGGTAGCAGCTCGTTCGCAGACGAACATTCTGATCTTGACTGGGGATATCTTGCAAGTGCCACAGCGGTAAACGGAGAGATAAAATTGCCTCGCGGGAAATTAGTCGGCGGCTCTGGTTCAGTCAACGGCCAAATCTTTTTGCGTGGACTGCCAGAGGACATTGAGGCCTGGAGCGATGTTGCAGGCAACGGCATCGACTGGCCTACAATGGACGCAGCCTACCAGGCCCTCGAAGCAGAAGGTCTGTTCCGGATCCGTCGTTGGGCATCTAGCAGTTGGGTAGACACTCAGGCCGCCTTTGTAAATAGCTGCGTCGCAGCCGGATATGGTGTGGCCACAAACCATAATTCTCCGTACGCTATGGGTGCAGGACCACTCCCATTTAATCAGGACGGCCAGATTCGGTGGAGTCCGCCACTCGCCTACCTCACACCCGCAGTACGGGCGCGCCCAAACCTCCACATAATGCCCAGGACAGTCGCATATCGCATTGAACTCCGTGGAAATCGGGCAATTGCAGTGACGGTACACCAAGGTGGAACTACAAAGCGGATCACAGCAGGAGAAATCATAATTGCAGCAGGCGCTATAGGTAGTCCCCATCTCCTGCTACACTCTGGCATTGGACCAGCAGACGAACTAAAAGCTCTTGGGGTCGCCCCAGTTATAAATTTACCCGGTGTCGGACGGAATTTACGCGACCACCCGAAGTGCTGGGTGCAGTGGAAACTCCACGACAAAGTTACGATAGAAGATCAAGTACCAGGGCTGCAGACTGCCGTCCGTTACACAGCCACAGGATCTCCAAACCGAGGAGATATGATGCTGTATCCCAACTCCATAATCCCGGGTCCGGCGAAAGGCGACCGCGCCTTCAGAATCGAAGTTGTAAACAATCTTGAACTATCTTCTGGAACAATAAAACTTAAATCCCCGCTCTGGCCTATCGCGCCGGAGATAAATCTAAATTTCTTTCACGAATCAATTGACCGCGAACGCCTAGTTGATGGAATCCACCGCACGATCGACTTAGGCCGACAACAACCACTTGCGGATCAAATAGGCGAACAATTACTGCCACCCAAAAAAATAAGCGACTCGCCG
>OFRL01000062.1_pt1 | contig 56958 bp, 59 predicted proteins | sample 1543121 | NCBI WGS metagenome assembly OFRL01 (sample SAMN07774228, study PRJEB24372) | wastewater metagenome | isolation source: Lake Maggiore Cannobio | place: Italy: Cannobio | collected 2016-01
GGCCGGTCAGCCAGACCAGCACGAACAGCAGCACGCCCACGCCGAAGGCGATGCCGGCGATCTTCAGGGCGTTGCGCGGGATATGCACAGTGAACGACTTGGCGGACGACGAGCGGGGTGCAGACATGGACCGGACCAGTACGGAATAGCCCGATTCTGCCACGCCGGGAATGAACCGGGCGGCAGAAATCCGTATAACAAGCGATAATCCCATCCCTGATACCCACCACGACACCTGCCATGCTTGATCCAGCCCTGCTCCGCCACCAGCCCGCCGACCTCGCCGAACGCCTGCGCACCAGCCGCGGCTTCGAGCTCGACGTGTCTGCCCTGGAGTCCCTGGAGGCTGATCGCAAGCGCATCCAGGTGCGGACCCAGGAGCTGCAGAGCCTGCGCAACAGCCGTTCCAAGGCCATCGGCCAGGCCAAGGCCAAGGGCGAGGACGTCTCGGCCATCATGGCCGAGGTCGTTGCCTTCGCCGATGAGCTGAAGGCCTCGGAAGTGGCGCTGGACGAGCTGCGCGAGAAGATCGACGCCATCTCGATGGGCATTCCGAACCTGCCGGCCGATGACGTGCCGGCCGGTGCCGACGAGAACGACAACGTCGAGCAGGCGCGCTGGGGAACCCCGCGCCAGTTCGACTTCAAGGTGCTCGATCACGTCGAACTGGGCGCCCGCAATGGCTGGCTGGACGGCGAGACCGCCGCCAAGCTGTCCGGTTCGCGCTTCACCGTGCTGCGCGGCCCGATCGCGCGCCTGCACCGCGCGCTGGCCCAGTTCATGGTCGACCTGCACACCGGTGAGCACGGCTACGAGGAAACCAACGTGCCGCTGCTGGTCAACGCCGATTCGCTGCGCGGCACCAGCCAGCTGCCGAAGTTCGAGGACGACCTGTTCAAGACCGCCGTGGGCGATTCCACGCGCTACCTGATCCCGACCTCGGAAGTACCGCTGACCAACATCGTGCGCGATGAGATCGTCGATGCCGAGCGCCTGCCGCTGCGCATGACCGCCCACTCGATGTGCTTCCGTGCCGAGGCCGGCAGCGGTGGCCGCGACGTGCGCGGCATGATCCGCCAGCACCAGTTCGAGAAGGTCGAGCTGGTCTCGATCAGCCGCCCGGAAGACAGCGACGCCGAACACCAGCGCATGACCCGTTGCGCCGAAGTGGTTCTGGAAAAGCTGGGCCTGCCGTACCGCAAGGTGCTGCTGTGCACCGGCGACATGGGCTTCTCGGCGGTGAAGACCTACGACCTGGAAGTCTGGCTGCCGTCGCAGGAGACCTACCGCGAGATCTCCTCGTGCTCGAACTGTGGTGACTTCCAGGCCCGCCGCATGCAGGCCCGCTGGCGCAACCCGGCCACCGGCAAACCGGAACTGGCGCATACCCTGAACGGTTCGGGCGTGGCGGTGGGCCGCGCGATGATCGCGGTGATGGAGAACTACCAGAACGCCGACGGCAGCATCACCGTGCCGGAGGCCCTGCGCCCGTACATGGGTGGCCTGGAAACCATCGGCTGATAGCCTGATGGGGTGGGTGCCATGCTTGCATGGCACTGCTGCGGCTATGGTGGGTGCCATGCTTGCATGGCACTGCTGCGGCTCTGGTGGGTGCCATGCTTGCATGGCACCGTATCCACGCATGGCGTGGATCTACGATGCGGGCTACATCCACGCAATGCGTGGATGAACCACCGTGATCACTCCACAACCCGCACCTTCTCCAACGGCACCCAGCCCGGTTCACCCGTCTCCGGCACGCACCACGTCCAGCCATTGAGCGTGCGCTCGCCACGCAGCAGCTGCCCGGGATCCACATTCAGTTCGCGCGCACAGTAGTCTTCCGTGGCAAATGCGCCACCCTGCGCGTCGCGGCCGATCACCGGCGCGGGCACGAATCCCGGCTGCTGGCCCTCTGCCTCGCACAGGAACCAGTCTTCCCAGCCTTCAGGCCCTTCATAACGTTCGCCCACCACCAGCGCCTGGCCACGGCGCAGGGTGATCGGGTGCGGAAATTCGCTGCGGTGTGCAGTGGTCACGATGTAGTTCATGGCCCCAGCCTAACGTTCTGGTGAGCGTCGCGCATGGCAGCGTATCCATGCGCACGTGCGGTAGAGCCACGCCATGCGTGGATGACGTAGCGCTCAGTCCATACGCCACAAAAAAACGGCCCCGCAAAGCGGGGCCGCCAGGGTGGGCCGGGATGGGGGAGGGGATCCCGGCCCGCGTTCAGCGCCCAGACGAGGAGAGAGCGGCGCCGAACGCTGGAACGCGTTACGCCGCGGCGGCCTCGGCCGCTTCGTGCGACGGCAGCGCAGCCAGTGCGCCGGCAATGGCGTCTTCGCGGTGCTGCGGCGAGTAGGCGATGCCTTCGGCACGTACGAACTCGACATCGTTGATGCCCCAGAAGGCAAACGTCTGGCGCAGGAACGGCTCCTGGAAGTCCGCGGGCGAATCGGTGTAGATGCCGCCACGGCTGCTGGCGATGATCACTCGCTTGCCACCGGCCAGACCGACCGGGCCGTTCTCGGTGTACTTGAAGGTGCGCCCGGCCACGGCCACGCGGTCGATCCAGGCCTTCAGGGTGGACGGAATGCTGAAGTTGTACATCGGCGCGCCGATCACCACGATGTCGGCCGCCAGGAACTGCTCGAGTACCTGTTCAGCATCGGCGGCTTCGGCAGCGTCGGCCTTGGCAAGCGATCCGCTGCGCAGGTGCGGTACCGGATTGGCGTCAAGATCGCGATAATCAACCTGCAGGCCGTCGATCTGCTGCGTGAACTGGGCCACCACGGCGGCGGTCAGGTGGCGGGAGACGGAGTTGTCGCCAAGCACGCTGGCGTCGATGTGCAGAAGCTTCATGGCAGTACCTATGTTCGGGAGAGGTGGCGGACTTGCCGCCGACGGAGAGAACGATAGGTTGTTGCAAAGGCGGGATAAAGGTGGTTGAATGCCACGTATTGTTCTAGATATGGAACTCGGGCATGCATGACCTGAATGATCTGTACTACTTCGCGATGGTGGTCGACCATGGCGGATTCGCCGCCGCCGAGCGTGCACTGGGTATCCCCAAGTCGCGCCTGAGCCGCCGCATCAGCCAGCTGGAAACCGACCTGGGCGTTCGCCTGCTGCAGCGCTCCACGCGTCGTTTCGCCGTCACCGATGTCGGCACCAGCGTGCACCGCCACGCGCAGACGATGCTGGCCGAGGCACAGGCCGCACGCGAAGTGGTGGACCGCCTCAGCGCGGAACCGCGCGGCGTGGTGCGCGCCAGCGTGCCGGTATCGCTGGCGCAGATGCAGCTGCCCAAGCTGCTGCCCAAGTTCCTTGAGCAGTACCCGAAGGTGCGCCTGCAGCTGAACATCAGCAACCGCCGCGTGGACATCATCAACGAAGGCTACGACGTGGCCCTGCGCGTGCGTTCGCGCCTGGACGATGACGGCAGCCTGGTGATGCGCAGCTTCGGCCAGGTGCAGGAATTGCTGGTGGCCAGCCCGAAGTACCTGGACCGCGCCGGCCGGCCGAAGGATCCGGAAGAATTGACCCAGCATGTCACCCTCAGCATCAGCGAAGACGAAGCCCGCCAACGCTGGGAGCTGCACGGGCCGGAAGGCGAAGTGCGCCGGGTCGACCTGCAGCCGCGCGTGGCCGGCTTCGACTTCCCGCTGCTGCAGAGCATGGTGAAGGACGGTTTCGGCATCACCATGCTGCCGGAAACCGTGTGCGCCGACGCCGTGCGCAACGGCGAGCTGGAAGTGGTGCTGCCGGACTGGTCGCTGCCGCAGGGCGTGTGCCATGCCGTGTTCGCCTCGCGCCGCGGCCTGCTGCCGGCGGTGCGCGTGTTCATCGACTTCCTGGCCGAGCACCTGCCGCCGCAACTGGAGGCCTCGCGCCTGGATTGCGGTGGCGCCTGTGAAAAGGCCAAGGAGCGGATCAAGGCCAGTGCGCTGGGCGCGTTGGCGGTGGACGCGGGCTGAGGCACCCACCCGTAACTGCACCGCCAATCTGTGAAACGGTAGCGCCGGGCCATGCCCGGCGTTGCTGCTTTCCGGCCCCGGTCACTTCCGGCCGAACAGCCGATCCCAGAAGCTGCGCCGCGGCGGTGTGGCTGGCCTGGGCTCGGCAATGACCGGTGCTTCCAGTACCGCCATCAGTTCCGCGCTGCGTGGCTTCTTCAGGAAGCGGGCGTAGTCCATGTAGCTGGTCACCTTGCTCATGTGCAGGCGCTCCGGCATTGCCGGCAACGCGCCGCCCTGCAGCAGCACCCGCAGTGCCTGTGGACGGTCCAGGCGGATCGCCTCGAACAGGGCGGTGCCGCCGCAACCGGGCTCGATCTGGTTGGCGCGCTGTGGCGCATCCTTCAACAGCTCTCGCAGCGCATCCGGGTCGTCGCGGTCCACGGCGGCAACCAGCCGTGCCAGCGCTTCAGCTTCTTCGGGTGGAAGACTGTCGCGATAGGCTTGGTCGGCGATCTCGCGCTCGTCGCGCCCGTCACCGCCCTGGATGCACAGGTAGTCGGTGACCAGGGCGACCGGAATGCCGGAGGTATCCAGCGCCCAGTAGCTCGGATAGACGCCGTCGCCCCAGCCGCTGGTGAATACGACCAGGCCGTGTGGAGAGTCCTCGCCCCAGGGGCGGTACTCGGCGCCTTCATCCAGGCCGTCATGGTCGATCAGCGCATCCGACCATTCGCTGTCTTCGTCGCCATCGGTCTGTTCGATCAGGGCCAGCAGTGCCTGCTGAGTGTTGGTATCCATGAAGCAGCCGATGCCGGCGTCGACCGGATAGCCAATGAAACTGTCCTCATCCAGGCCGGTCAGGTCCTGCGTGGTCCAGCGCGCCATCTGCCAGTGCAGGGCAGACGCAGTGAGGGCTTCGCGGGGCTTGAACCAGACCACGGCCAGCGCCGGGCGGCCGCTGTGCACGATGATTTCGACCGGATGCCGGCCTAGGGGGGCGGTGTAGTCGGCCAGCGCGGGCGCCTCGGCCTGGACCAGCGGATCGCAGACCACCAGATGCCCACTGCTGACCGGCAGGTGCCCGGCGAACGTGCGGTGCAGGGCCACTGCGGCCAGCTGGGTGTCGTCCAGCAGGGTGGTGCGCAGGTTGGCCAGATCGAGGTGGGCCATGGGGGCTCCGATTGCAGTGAAGGCCCCACCGTGCCGGATGCGAAGGGCGGGGGCAAGGGTGGTCTTGGGCAAATGCCCTTCACGTGCGAGAATACGCCGCTGCCCGGGCGACCGGGACCCGATTGGAGAGATGGCCGAGCGGTTTAAGGCACCGGTCTTGAAAACCGGCGAAGGGTTAAACCTTCCGTGGGTTCGAATCCCACTCTCTCCGCCAGGATTCCAGAAGGCCCCTAGTGATAGGGGCCTTTTTGTTTTCTCAGGCTTCCCTACCTGCGCAGCTGTCCTCAACTGAGGACAGGGATGGATGCAAAAAAACTCTCGGCAAAGAATCAAGAAATCGATTCAGACCGTTGCTGCAGTGGAAGTGATCCCGCTGTTTCACGCGGAGTCTGATGTCGACGGCGCTGCTGCGGCTCAAGCAGGAAGTGGTGCGCGGTACCCCTGTGTTCTTGCTGAGTCGGCGGATAAGAAGCGCCCCCACTGGAGCGGTGGGATGTTCCGAGAGACACCAGCACAAAACGCCGTTTACTGAGCTAGTATTCAGGTTTCACGGACAGGACTAATCATGAGTGAAATGGATGCGGTGGACCCGGCTTCGGCAGAACAGTCACGAGTAGAGAGTGAGACGCTGCCGCTTGTCATCCAGACGGTCGGAGGTTTGTCGGCCGCGGTTGGCGTCATCAGCATCGTGTTGGCGCTTACTGGCATTGTTCCCTGGCTTTTGGGATCAGGCGTCTCCGCGCTTCTTGCTGCGCCTTTCCTCTATGGCTTTGCGGACATCGTGCTCAGCTTGAGAAAGCTGTGCTCAAAGCGTTGATGCAGGTGCTGGAAAAGGATCCATAAGCCGGCCCAGTGCCGGCTTTCTCTTTGTGGGAAAGTGGGAGTCCGTGGTCCTGCCGCCCGCTACAGCCGGCCGCTCACCGCTGAGGTGTGGTGTCTGCGTGCTCGAACGGATGGCATTTCTTGGACGGCTACCCGCGACGCCCACCCTTCGGCTTGTTGTGGCACAACGGGTAACTGGAGCACGACCGGAAGGCCCCGTGCGGCCCATTGCGGTCCACGAACACGCCCACCTTGCACACCGGGCAGCGCTCTTCGTGGATGGTCGCGCCTGAAATCGCGGTCACTTCCACTGCCCCGTCCTTCACCAGCTCATCCAGGAACGGCGAACGCTTCCCCTGCAGGGTGAACATCGCGACCGACCGTCGCGCCCGCGTCAGCGCGACATAGAACAACCGCCGTTCTTCGCTCAGTGGGTAGGTATCCCCACCCGGCATTGCCAGGGAAAGCACCGGGTCATCCGCGCGCAGGCTCGGGAAGCTGCGGTTGATCATGCCCGGCAGGATCACGTAGTCCGCTTCGCGCCCCTTCGATCGATGTGCGGTCAGGAATTCGACCTCCATCGTGCTGCCGAAGGCTGTCTTCCAATCCGAAGGCATCGCGCTGCGATCGGCGCGGTAGCGCCCCAGGATGAAGACCGTCACGCGTCCGTTGCGCCCTTGCGGCACCGCCCCGGACAACAACTGCTGATGCAGCTTGGCGAGGTACTGGCGAACGCCATCCTGCACCTCCTCACGCCGATTCATCTGGAGCGCCTGCAGCACCGGGCCCATGGCCGTTGCAGCTGAGCGAACTGCTTTGGCGATTTGCGCGGGGTTGCGGCTGATGAAGCGGCTGGACACATCGCACAGCGCCTGTGGGCAGCGGAACGTCTGTTCCAGTTTCAGCACCTGGCCATGGCCCATCCACTCGCGGAATCCGGTCATCACCGAAACGTCGGCCCCGGCGAAGCGGTTGATCGATTGCCAGTCATCGCCCACCGCAAACAGATGGCGGCCCGGTTGGCTGACCAGCGCACGGCAGAGGCGTGCGCGGGCGCGCGAAGCGTCCTGGAATTCATCGGCCATCACCAGCTCGTAAGGCGATTCGTAGCGGCCCTGTTCCAGCAGCCCGGCCGCCATGTTGAGCATGTCCTCGAAGTCGATGCCGCGCTCGTCAGCCAGTGCGTTGTCCCAGGCCTGGAAAACCGGCCCTGCGATTTCCAGGAAGCGACGGTGTCGCTCCTTGAACTGATCCTCGGGCATCTGCCGCAGGCGCGCGGCCATGTCATCCAGCGTCAGGCAGTTGCTCTTGGCATGGGCAATGAAGGTGCGCATCAAGCCGATCAGGTCCGCGTCCGGCATCGGCTTGGCGCCCTGCTCGGGGAGCTCGCGGTCCGGATTCGGGTCGAGCTCGATGTCGCACTCGCCAAGCTTCTCTGCGAGGTCCAGCAGGGCATGCCCGCTGCGCAGGCCAAAGGATGTCGTCTCGACAAGGGCCGTGCCGCGTGCCACATGCTGCTGGCGCTTCCAGTGCATCCCTTCGCTGTAGTTGGCAATGTGCTTCGGCGGCTGACCATCAGCATCCAGCGCAAAGTGCTCGTGATACAGCCCGGCGTCCGGGTAATAGAAGTCGGGGCGATACTGGCGATGGGTGTCTGTCGCGGTGTCGAACTCGTAGCGTCGCTCGTAGTCGTACGTCACGCCGTTGTAGAAGAGCCAGTCGGCGATGACGCACTCTTCCAGGCTCTTCACCCGTTCCCCCTGCAGGGTACGGATGTAGGGCGTGCCATCGCGGTCGTAGCCATCGGCCTCCATTTCCGCGCCGAATGGCGGCAGGTCGCGCCCGAATACCAGGCGGAACATATCCCACTGGGTGCGGAAGTGGGTCGAGCGATCCTTCAGATCGTCCACCAGTTCGGCCAGCTTGTTGAAGCCCAGCGTGGCGTCAGTGGTCCATTCGGGGATGTCGGGCTTGCGTCCGGTGGCCTTGGCGACGATGGCCAGGCCGAGGGCGTGGAAGGTCCGGGCTTCAACCACGGTGTCGCCCATGCCGAGCCGGTCGAAGCATTGCTGCGCGCGCTCTTCAAGCTCCCTGGCGGCGTCCTTGTTGAATGCGAGCATCAGGATCCGTTCGGGTTCGACAAAGCCGCGATCAATGGCATAAGCGGCCTTGGCGACCATGGTGGAGGTCTTGCCAGAGCCAGCGGAGGCGACGACCTGCACGCGGTTGTCGAAACAGATGACGGCGCGGGCCTGTTCGTCGGTCAGCGGCTTGCTCTCGACCCGGTCCAGGAAGTCCTTGGTCAGTACCCGTTCGCGCGCTGCCATGGTTGCGTTGGCGTCGGCCCACGCCTCGGGCCAGTCCAGCTGCCAGTCGCCCAGGGCGTCCAGTGCTGCACGGTGGCTGGGCGAATGCAGGTCCTCGTGCACATCCTCATCCAGGAACAATTGTTCCAGCTCGCGCGGCCGGAGCGGCAGGGCGGGGCGACCGGCCAGCAGTGCCTGCTGTTGTTCGTGCGTGATCCAGCGGCGGCCGGTGCTGCCCCGGTCGATGAGGGCATCTGCCTCGGCCAGCCACGACTGGATCTGCTCCAGAATCGTGTCGAACAGTGCCTTGCGCCCGCGCGTGGTACCCGTAAAGCGCACCTGCTGCAGCGCTGCCGCAAGCCGGGAAGCCTGGCTGTTGGACAGTCCATCCATGGTCAGCACGCCGTCGCCCTGGGTCTGCAAGACGACTTTGGCCCAGAAGAGTCCAGGGATGACCTGCATGCGCTCGTCGTCAGCTACGTGTTGCCGGTACTGGCGACCTTCAATCAAAAGCTCAACATGTTCGCCGTCAAGTCGCAGCCACCAGTTCGGCGAGCGGGTCACACGTAGGCCCCAGCCCGAGGGGCGCCATTCCATAGACATCCAGATACTGCCTTGCGTACGTCAACTGGGCTTGCAGAGCCCTTACCCCTCCATGATAAGGGGCCTTGACCACGCGCGTGGCCTTTCGCTTCATGGTCGGCCGTGCGACCGGTTTCATTGACGTGGGCGAAGGCCGTTGCCAGCATGAAGCCTGTGGATGTGGACGCCGATCATGGAAATCGACTGGAACAGTGTGGGTACCTTGAAGCACACCGTCGGCGGCTACGATATCCGCACGGATGCACTGAAGATTCTGGTGACCGCTGCAATGCAGGGGCACGAAGGTGATGCCTCGCAGATGCGCATCGAAATGGAGGACGGCGTCGTGTTTCTGCCAGACGAGATCAGGCGCCTGGCACTGGCGCGGAGTCGCATCCGCTAGCCTCGCCGATCGGCACTGGACCTGGTTGCCCTGCGGCAGCTCCAGGTGCCAGCACCTGCCGGCACGGAATCACTCGTAGACGCGGTCCTGCCTTGTTGGAGGCACCTCAACCAGGTCTCCCCGCCGGATCAGCTCATCCAGATCCACTGCCGATGCCGCCAATGCCTCCTGGGCATCGAAATCCCATTTATTCCTGTACTCACGTGCCAGGAGATCGCAGACCGCCTTGGCGCGCTGGTAGGCATCACTCTTCGCGTCATCCTGCATCAGCTCATCGCGATGGATCTGGCAGAGCATCAGCTGGTGTGCGTCCTCACCGCGCTCGCGCTCCCAGGCAATGTCGGGCAGGCCGGAAAGAGCGGTCGCAAGTGCGAGTGCAGTCATTGACATGGCGGTGTCCACAGTCGGCGGAAACCTGAGCGTATGCGAGCAGCAGTGGCAAGCGGCCATTGCTGCGCGCATGGTTTCACGGCATGTTCACCATTCGTTGCCGGATGGAATCCGCTGGGGAGGCTTCCTCAGGCATTCACATCCACCACTATCCGCCCACGCACCTTGCCCGGAATGATCTGCTCGTAAACCTCAAGCACGTCGGCAAGCCCAATCAGCTGCACCGTGCTTTCAAGCTTCTGCGGATCCAGGTCGGTGGCAAGCCGGTCCCACGCGCGCTGGCGGACGTCCTGCGGCGCATTCACCGAATCCACGCCCGCAAGGGTCACGTTGCGCAGGATGAAAGGCAGCACCGAGCCGTGCAGCGCGTCGCTCTGCGCCAGGCCGCACGCGGCCACGGCACCGCGGTACTTGGTCTCGGCGATGGCGTTGACGAGGGTAGGGCCGCCCGCCACATCCACCACGCCGGCCCAGCGTTCGGCGCTCACCGGCCGGTCGCGTGGTTCCGAAAGCTGCGCGCGGTCGATGATTTCGCTCGCACCCAGGTTGTGCAGATACTCAGCATGCTCCGGGCGCCCGGTGGCGGCCACCACGCGATAGCCCAGCTTTGAAAGGATCGCCACCGCAATCGAGCCGACACCGCCGTTGGCGCCGGTGACCAGCACATCGCCCTTCCCGGGCGTCACGCCTGCATCTTCCAGTGCCAGCACGCACAGCATGGCCGTATAGCCTGCTGTGCCGATGGCCATGGCGTCGCGGGTGCTCAGGTTGGCGGGAATCCTGTTGAGCCATTCGCCGCGAACACGGGCACGCTGGGCGAGGCCGCCGTGGTGACTCATGCTCAGGCCCCAGCCATTGAGCACAACGCGGTCGCCTGGCTTGAAGTCGGCCCTGCTGGATTCCAGCACCACGCCTGCCAGATCGATGCCGGGAATGAGCGGGAACGTCCGGATGACCGGGCTCTTGCCGGTGAGGGCAAGCGCATCCTTGTAGTTGAGCGTGGAGTACTCGACCTGCACCAGGACGTCGCCGTCCATCAGATCGGCCTCATCAAAATCGACCAGATCGGTCGATACCTGGTTGTTTGTCTTGCGGGCGAGCAGTGCTTTGAACGTCATGGAGGGGCTCACATTCAAGGAATGGGGCCATGCTAGGCTCGCACCGCTATTGCAACAAGAACGATGATTTTCCGTAGGTACTATGGTTTTCCGGAGTATGCATGCGTAGCAAGCGTTGGGATGGCAAGAGCGGTTGCGCCGTGGAGGTCACGCTGTCGGTTATGGGTGGCGTGTGGAAGCCTGTCATCCTCTTCCACCTGATGACCGGCAAGCGTCGCTTCATGGAGCTGACGCGGCGGGTGCCCAACGCCACCCAGTCCATGCTGACCAGCCAACTGCGGGAACTGGAAGCTGACGGGGTGGTGATCCGCCATGTCTATGCAGAGGTGCCACCGAAGGTCGAGTACGAGCTGTCCGAATTCGGGCGCACGCTGGTGCCGGTGCTGCTGGCCATGCGCGAGTGGGGCGAAACCTATCGTGGCCATAGAAGCACGGACAGCGACAGCTGAGGTCTGAAGCGTAGCGCCGAGTGTGGTCGACATGGCCCGAGCACCCCGCAGCGTTTCGGAGGCCGTGGCAATCGCGGTAGTGGTATTGCTGCAGGCAGCGCATGTGGAGCGCTGCCTCGCTTCGTGAAGGGCGGCGATGCGGTTCCTGTTCCGTTGACACCCGGTTCCCTATAGTGGCGCTGGAACCCTGCAATGGAATGCCCATGCACGTGATGCCCCCCAGCCGGTGTCTGACGCTTGCACTTGCCGTTGCAGTGAGTGCCGGCGCATGTGCGCGGCCACCGTCCAACGAACACGAAAGGAATCCCGCCATGTCCGGCGCAACCCAGACCGGCCGCACGATCAACGGCCATACCTATACCGATGCCCCCGTGGACGTGAAGCTGGGGCCGAACACCTTCCGCATTCCGGCCAACTACCTGGACAGCCAGATCGCACCGTGGCCGGGCGAGGGCGTGACGCTGGTCATCGAGTGGCCGGACATGAAGCCGACTGCTCCGGGTGCCCGGGCGAATCCGCGTACGAATGATTTCCGCAAGGAGATTGCTGTGGCGATCGATTACATCGATCGTGCGCCAATCGAAACATCGTTGGAGCGATTGTCCTCCAACCAGGCATCCACCGAGGAAGGATCGGTGGAGCGAGGGGATCCTCGGGATCGGCTCGATCTGCGGATTGCGCGGCCCGACGTCTTGGGCCTGACGCCTTACGCCATCGATGAAACGAGGATGGAGGTTTTCTCGAAGGCGTACGAAGCGCGCTATGGAAAACCGCCCATCCGAAATCCTGCCTATGAAGATGACTGGTACATCGCGCGCGCTCCCAACGGCAGCCTGACCACATTCATCAAATGCGAAAGCACGGCATTCCGGGGGGATGGCGTTCGCCTGCAGGGCGATCAGGTCATCAGTGAGCAAGGACAAGCTGCGGCAGGGTGTTTCCACTACTTCTCGGATGTGGAGAACAAGCTTTCCATCTCGTTGAACTACAAGCGGGCCTTCCTGGCTGACTGGAAGCGGATGGAAGATGCGGTGCGGGATGTCCTCGCGCGCACCCGAGTCCGATAATGAGTGCATTCAGGAGCAGGCAATGGGCGGGTTGACGCAAGAGAATCTCAAGATTCTGGCCAGCTATGCCAAGGCCGGAAACCGCGAGTTGTACTGGAACTATCTGTCGCAGCTGCCGGATGCGGATGGCTATGGGACGCTGGCGCTGGGTGTTGTTCGCAACGACAGCCTGCCAGGCCGCGTTGCAAACAGCTACGCACAGGACTATGCACGGCACCAGGAGGGCAAGGGATCCGGCTTTCCCGACGCGCAGCTGAGCGAGCGCCAATGGGATGTGTTTGGGCAGACGCTTCTGCGCCAGGACCTGGAGCGGCGCTTGTACTGGATGGAGCAGGGGCGTCCCGAAATGGCACTGAATCTTCCCGGCAAGGATGTGATGCTGGCCCACGACCGGGCATTTGAACGGCATGAGCTTGATCCCAACTGCTGGACGCCGCGCGTGCTGCTGGAGGCTGCCGAGCAGAAGAGCGGCCCCGAGAAGCTGGAGCAGATCTGGACCAACATGCTCAACAACGACTACGCCGGAGGCCCCCGCGTAGGCAACACCAGCGTCGATGCCATCAGCCAGATGGGATGGACGAAGGGCGGCCAGTACCTGACCCGGTTGAGTGTGCTGGAAGCCACCCAGGCCCTGGAAGGGCGCTCGGCGGTCGATCCGAACATCATCGGTGGCAACAGCTATTACGCGATGTACTTCGAAGCGGACAGGAAATGGGCAAGCGTCAATGCGGGCGGCGGTCACATGTCGCTGCGCGAGATCACCGATCCCGCCCGTATCGCTGAACTCAACGACGCGCGCGAGGTTCGTCTGGAACGCCAGGAAAAACGTACCCAGTTCCACCCGGACGACCCGTATCGGACCATTACCCGCAGCCCGCTGACCGCAGCGGCGGACGACGTGCCGGATCCCTCACAGGCGCCGACCCGCCTGGCGGACATCGGCCCAGGCCATCGGGAGTACGCACTGATGCAGCAGGTGCGCGAAGGCGTTGCCGCGATCGATGCCAGCGCCGGGCGTACCCACGATGAGAACAGCGAGCGTCTTGTGGCGAGCGTGATGGCCTTGGCCCGCCGCAACCAGCTTGAACGCGCCGATCACGTGCTGCTGAGCGCCCAGACGGCCGACACTCCCGCAGGGCGGAACGTGTTCGTGGTGCAGGGCGAGATGAACGATCCCGCCCACCTGCGCGTTTCAATGCCCACAGATGTAGCAGTGCATACGCCGGTTGCGCAGTCGTTGCAGCAGATGGAAGCCGCCAGTCTGGAGCGGCAGCAGGCGGTCATGCAGCGCCAGCAGGATATCGAAGTGCAGGCTCGCGAGAGTCACGCGGTGCGGATGGGTTGAAATCGCACCGCTGCAGAGCGATGCCCCATGAAAGGGGCATCGCCGCGTTTACGGGGCCGACTTCGGCTGGCGTGGATCGGCAATGATCCGCGAGGGTGACCCATACAGCACCAGCACCCGCATGCCGGTGCTGAATACCGGATCGGGGCCTTGTACAACTGTCATCAGATTGCCGTTCTCCGTCTGCACCACGTATTCCAGGCCCTTGGCCTGCGAAAGTGCGCGTTCGGAGGCTGCGCCGGCAATCGCGCCTACCACCAGGCCGCCAATGGCACCGATGGCCGCCGCCTGGTCGCTGCCACCGATGGTGGAGCCGGCCACGCCGCCAGCCGCAGCGCCGGCAACGGCACCACCGCCCTGTGAGCCGTCAATACTGACCGCACGGACGCTGATGACCGTGCCGCTGACGGTGCGATTGACCTGTCCCACCGAACCGATGGAGTAGCTGTCCGTGCGCACATTTGGTGCGCATGCGGTCAGCATCACAGCAGCGGATGCGGCCAGCAGCAGGCGCTTCACGGCGCTTCCTGCTTGTTCGGGAACATCGGCTTGGAGATATCCACTGTCTCCAGGGCCTGCAGGAACTGGGCGATGTTGTTCTGGGCCGAGCGGCTGATCGACTCACGGGCACGGATCACGCCTGCGAAGGCGTAGTTGAACGGAACTTCGCCGGACGCGCTGACATCCTGGGTGTAGACGATGCTGCCCGTTGCACGATCGATCAGCTCGTAGCGGGCGATCGTCTTGGTGGTCATCGATGCACCGAAGCTCGGAATGTCGATCGCCAGGATCTTCACCGACAGGCTCAACTTCACCGGCGCGTCGTCGCGGAACACCGCCATCTTGTTCAGCGCTTCGGTCAACGCGTTCTGCCACATCTGCGGCACTTCGTGCTGGGCCTGCGCGGGGATCTTGCCCTTGGCTTCATCCGGACGTGCCAGCGTGACCGTCAATGACTTCAACTCGCCATCAATCTTCTTGCTGCTGACCCCGACATTCGGGACCGAAAAATTGAGCGGTGGATTGGTGGTGCAACCTACCAGCGACACGGCGATGATCGCTGCGAACAGAAACTTCTTCATCCATTTTCCCCTGTGACTACGTTGAAACATCCATGGCGAATCGTGTGTTCGTCGGCAACGACGATGCTGCACCGCAGCGGCCGCATGAAGGCGTGGCTGACTGCGCGCAAGGATACCTGAATTGGGGCGATCTGCCTGGTACTGTCACCTTGCAGGATTGGTGCTGCGAAGGACGGAAAAGGGTGCCAGGGGCTCAGCACCGGGTCCGCGCGCCGTCGCGCAAATGCGCCGGACGCATTGTGCTACCGATATGGCGGATGGGTATTCTGCGTGCATGCTCGGCTCGGCCGGCCAGCTGGAATGCAGACTGATACCGTGAGGAGCGAGGAGCACCTTTCGAGAAGCACCAATGCCAGCCCCCGAAATGGGGGCCAGCACATATCACGGCAGTGCGTGACTTACGGGATGGTGCAGCCGCTGTTCCGCAGGCAGCGGGCAAAAGCCGGGTAGCACACCTTCTCGCCATTGCCCGCTGCGAGGCAGGCCTCGTACGCGGTGTAGCACGGGGTACAGCGGGACTGCGCGGAGGCACTGCCGATTCCCAGGGTCAGTGCAGCAGCCGCAATAGCAACAGACAGCTTGAATCCAATCTTCATGCTTCACTCCGTTGATAGCCCTCCTTGGGCACCTCGGAGGCTAACGTGGGAAGAGGGTGTATTCAACCCGCACCGCGCCCGGATGGGTATCCATCTTCAGCGCCCCGCCCTGGATTTACTTTGTTGGCGCGTCTGCAGTCTGAGCGGCCACCATGGCTTGTTGCATCTCTTTCAGCGACAGATAGCCATCACCATCGGTGTCCAGGCCCGCGAAGTACTTCGCGATCTCCGGCACCACGTTGGCTTCCTCCTTGCTGATCCTGCCGTCTTTGTTCCTGTCCATCGCGGAAAACGCGGCGTCGATGGAATCGGCCTGCTTGCTGAAACGTTCCTGCTGAAATTTCGCGTACTCGACCTTGTCAACGCGTCCGTCGTTGTTGGCATCCATGGCGGTGAATGTGGCGTCGATGTAGGCCTGCTTCGGGTCGGTCGGTGAGGCCTGGGCCAGCAACGGAGCAGCGCACAGCGCGATCAATAGAGTGATCCTGGTCATGGGTGGTTTTTCCTTGAGAGATACAAGTCAGCGGCAGGGATAGGTGTAGCCGTCGGCGCCGCGATAGGTGTCGTTGCGGCGGTCGTAGTTGCCGTAGCGGTTCATGCAGTAGTCGGCGCGCTCGCGGGTCTCACGCTCGCGTTTGGCGGCAGCGGCAATCACGCCGGCCACCACCGCTGCACCTACCACGCCCACCGCGACACCGGCGGTCTTGGCATCGTGCCGGCGCTCGCGTTCGCGCTCATGATTCCGCTCACGTTCGCGCCGTTCCCATGCATCGCGCTCCCGATCGCGGTAGTCCTGGTTCCACTGCGGGTTGTAGCGGTCGCCACGCTGCGCATGGGCGTCGCCGGCGTACGGCATCAACACCAGCTGCGCAGCGACCGCCAGAATCAGCGCGGTTCTTCCTGTCTTCAGAAACATCGTCCAGCTCCTGTGCGGACATCGTTGGTAGCCGTAGTACACCCTGCAGACATTGCGCGGACCTGCCGTCAGGGCGAGCAATTGCAGCGGCTATCGAACCAGCGCCTCCACAGGATCCAGCTGTGCGGCACGGCGTGCCGGCAGGAAGCCGAAACCAACGCCGATCAGGCTGGAACACACGAATGCAGCCAGAATCGAATTGACGGAGAACACCAGGCTGAAGCCCGCATCGGCCAGCTCCATGACCGCGCCCAGCGCCAGCGCCACGCCGATGCCGAGCACGCCACCGAGCAGGCAGACCAGCACCGATTCGATCAGGAACTGCTGCAGGATGTCGCTGCGTCGCGCGCCCACCGCCATGCGCACGCCGATCTCGCGGGTTCGCTCGGTCACCGAGACCAGCATGATGTTCATGACCCCGATTCCGCCCACCACCAGTGCGATGGCAGCGATGGAGCTGATCATCATGGTCAGGATGCCGGTGGTCTGTTCAATGGATCTACGGATCTGCGCGTTGTTGCTCATGTAGAAATCGGTGCTGCCGTGGCGGCGAGTCAGCAGTCGCCCGATGGCCTGCTCAGCCGCTTCCATGCTGATCGCATCCGAGACGCGCACGGTGATGCTGGAGACGTGGCTCTGCCCCAGTACGCGCGCCATTGCGGTGGTGTAGGGCAGCCATACCCGCAGCAGCGATGCATCACCGGCCGCACCGGCGTCCTTCTTCACCACACCCAACACGCGCACTGGAACATTGCCCAGCAGCAGGGTCTGCCCGATCGGGTTGTCGGTCGCGGCGAAGAAGCGTGCGCGGGTATTGGCGTCGATCACCACCACCTGCTGGTAGCCGGCCACGCCGGGTGGACCGAAGAAGGCGCCCTCGCCGAGCTTCAGGCCATGCACGCGGAAGTACTGCTCGCTGACGCCCTGCACCTGCACACTGGCAGAGCGGTTGCCGCGCAGGGCGGTGCCGCTGGTGGCAACACCCGGGGTGGCGCTGTCCACGAATGGCTGCCGGGCCAGGGCCACGCTGTCGCCGGGGGTGAGTGTTTCCACCCGCGCCGAGTGCAGGTCGCCAAAACCGGAACCGGGATGGATCTCGATCGTGTTGGTACCCAACGAGGAGATGTTGGACAGGATGGCCTGTCGTGCACCGGTGCCCAGTGCTACCACCGCCACGACCGAAGCAATGCCGATGATGATTCCGAGCATGGTCAGGAAGGTGCGCATGCGGTGGGCGTTCATCGCGCGCAGTGCCATGCGGAAGGCTTCAGCGAACCGGTCCCGCCAGACCTGCCAGCCGCTGCTACCCACGGATTGGGGCACGGCTGGCGTCGCCACGCCCGCTGCCAGAGGAGTACCGGTTGCACGATCATCCACGATCCGCCCATCGCGGATTTCGATGATGCGCTGCGCATGCTCGGCCACGGCCATGTCATGCGTGACCAGCACCACGGTATGACCCTCCGCGTGCAGCTCGCCGAGGATCTTCATCACCTCTTTGCCGGAATGCGTATCCAGCGCACCTGTGGGTTCGTCGGCGAAGATCACCGCGCCCCCATTCATCAGCGCACGCGCAATCGAAACGCGTTGCTGCTGGCCGCCCGAGAGCTCGCCAGGGAGATGCTGCATACGCTCGCCCAGACCCAGCCGCGACAGAAGGGTGGCTGCCCGTGCATGGCGTGCTTCGGCAGGCATGCCGGCGTAGATCGCAGGCACCTCCACATTGCTCAGTGCAGTCAGATCGGTCAGCAGGTGGTAGCGCTGGAAGATGAAGCCGAAGTGCTCGCGGCGTAGTTCGGCCAGTTCATCAGGCGACATCTGCGCGGTCTCGCGCCCGGCGATCTGATAGACGCCGGCGGAAGGGCGATCCAGGCAACCCAGGATGTTCATCAGCGTGGACTTGCCCGAACCGGATTGGCCTACGATGGCCACCAGTTCACCTGCGTGAATATCCAGGTCGATGCCGTCGAGTACCACCAGTGTCTGCTCGCCCGCGGCAAATTCACGGCGTACGCCGCGAACGCGCAGCAGTGGCTCGGTCATGGTCGTACTCATTTGGGTTGCGCGGGTGCGCTGGTGGCTTCGACGTTGGCCTGCGCCAGCACGACCTGTTCGCCTTCCTTCAGCCCGTCGCGTACTTCCACCTGGATCTGGTCATCCAGCCCGGTGGTGATGCGCCGCGTGCTGGCGCGGCCGTCGGCACCACGGACCTGCACGCTGTAGCTGCCATCGACGGCGCGCGCCCCCAATGCGGCCGAGGGAATGGTCAGTACGTCGTTGGCGCGGCCCAGCACGATGCGAACCTGCGCGGTCATGTAGCTGCGCAGGCGGCCATCGGCGTTGTCCACGTCGAACTGGCCGTTGTAGTACATGGCCGTGCGGCTGCCACCCGACACCGCCGGTGCGGCGAGGCTGGAACTGTCTTCGTTGGTGATCGATTCCGGTGCTGGCGCTATATCCCGAAGCCTGCTGCTGTAGCGGCGGCCGGCATCACCAAGAATGGTGAAGAACGCCTCCTGCCCAACAGCGGTGTGTACGACGTCAGCCTCGGAGATCTCGGCGTACACCGTCATCACGTCCTGATTGCCCAGCATCACGATGGTCGGTGCGCTCTGCACCGCATTCACGGTCTGCCCCTGGCGCGCGACCACGGCCAGTACGGTGCCGTCGGTAGGGGCGGTGATGCGGGTGTACTCCAGATTGGTCTGCGCGACATCGACGTCGGTCTGTCGGCGCGCAACTTCACCGTTCAACGCAGCGATCTGTTCACGGGTGGCGTCGACCTTGGCCTTGGCTGCATCGAAGTCGGCGCGGGCCACCAGTTGCGCGGCAGCCAGTTGCTGCTGCCGATGCAGTGTCAATTCGAACTGGCGCAGGTCGGTGGTCAGTGCATCGCGGTTGGCGCGCGCGGCGCGCTGTGCGGCCTGCGCGCTCAGTAGTGCATTGCGCTGAGTACGCGAATCGATATCGGCGATGGGATCGCCGGCTTTCACTTTGTCGCCCAGTTTCACATGCAGGGTGTCGATGCGGCCGGAGACCTGCGCACCCACGCTGACCAGCCGCGAGGGCTTCAGCGTGCCAGTGGCTTCCACCACCTGTTCGATGTTGCCTCGAACGACGGGTGCAACCTGCAGTTGCGGTGGTGGTGTCGGCCGCAACCATGCGAACAGAATCAGTGCGCTGCACAGCAGGGCGGTAGCAATCAGGAGCGCGCGGCGGCGCTTGCGTGGTGCGGCGCTCATCGTCGCAGCATCCAGTAGAGACAGGTCATCGCGGGTCCTCGCGGCAGTAGAGACACACGTCTGGCGTGGCAGACGGGGTTGGCCGTCGAGTCTCGATGCGCTGGGTTGCGTGAACCTTGCGGGGCTATCGCTGTGTCAGCGTGCGGCAAGAAGGGCGAGCAATGCTACGGCGATGAACTGCAGGGCGCTACCGAGAACCAGCAGTGCATTGCGCAGCCGGTGACCTGCCAATCGCGCAGCGAAGAGTTGACTCACCGCGCCGGCCAACAACCAGAAGAATGCTGGAACAGGCAGCTTCGTCATCCCTGCACCGATGCTGATCAGCAGCGCGCTGGCAATCATTATCCCGGCGGCATGACCATCCAGGACGCGCAGCAGTGGTGGCATCGGGCGCGAGGTTGCCGCACGCCATGCCGCCAACCCATGCAGCGCAGCATGCACGGCAACGAACAGGAGCACAGCAGCGGCCGCCGCAGCGCTCGCGTGCCTGTACGTTGAAGCCACCAGTGCAATGCCGGGCAGCAGCAGGAACAAGGCGCCGAACAGCCGCATCAATACACCTGCGCGCTCGGTTTCGGGAACTGCCCGCAGCCAATGCGGCCAATGTTCCAGGCCGAGCGCGCGGCCAGTACGCGGGTGGCGATTCCATGCGGCAGCGGTAAGGCCCGGCGAATTCCGCGGTGGCACAGTGCGCGTGGAAGAGGACGGTGGCGGAGCTCCCTGGGTCACATGCAGGCTTCCTGTCAGATCGGAACGCGGTGGCACGGCAGGTGCCACACCCCGATGCTGTGCAGCGAACATTGCCGCAACCTTGCCTGTCCTCGCTACCGGCATCGCATGGACAGGTGCCAGTTACACAGGTGCACGCGGTGTGTTCAGTGCTCCAGCGGTGGCGCGCTGGTCACGCCCGGGTGCAGTGGAAACTCAACACGGATCAATGCACCACCGCCAGGCGCATCCAGAATCGTGACGTGGCCTCCGTGGCGGTCGATCACCTGGCGCACCAGGTTCAACCCCAGGCCTGCGCCTGTCTGCCGCGGCCGCAGCCGCTGGAAGGGTTCGAAAACCCGTTCGCGCTGGTCGACCGGTATGCCGGGGCCGTCGTCCTCGACCTCCAGGCAGCTGCCCTGAACGCGCACGATGATCTGGCGTCCGCCATGTTCGGCGGCATTCAGCACCAGGTTGGAGATTACCCGCTCCACTGCGCCGGTCTCGCCGAACACCGGGAAGTGCGATTCCACCGCCACGGCTACGGTCTTGTCCGACTGGATCAACAGCGGCGCCAGATCGGCGGCCACCCGTTTGGCCACCCGCGCCAGGTTGATGGTTTCCTTCGGCCCGTCTTCGTCCATGCGGTGCAGATCCAGCAACTGCTCTGCCAGCGTCGCCAACCGTGCCACTTCCACGGCCAGGTTGCGCGAGGTGGCGTCGTCGGCCGCATCGACCTTCACCCTCAGAATCGCAATGGGGGTACGCAGCTCATGCGCGGCGGCGGCGATGAAGCGGCGTTGCCGCTCGTGCCCCTCGTCCAGCCGCTCCAGTGCTTCATTCACCGCCGTCACCAACGGAGCGATCTCCACCGGCACCGCGGTTTCTGTCAGGCGGACACCGCGCCGACTGGCGGAGATGTTGCGGGCTTCCTGGGCGATGCGCTCCACCCCGGCCAGGGCTCGTCTCACGATGATCGGTGTCAGGACGATGGTGGCCAGGCCCAGCAGCAGGAAGATCGGCAGGGTGATGATGTGTGCCGCCAACGCCATCTGCCAGGTCAGCGTATCGGTTTCGCCATGGGCCATGATGGTCAGCTTGCCGGCCGGCCCGCTGTGCTGGCGGACCACGACGGCCAGGCCATCGCTGCGGTCGCGCCCGCGCAGGTCGCCAAAGGGGATGCCATCCAGTGCGCCTACCAGCGAGGCATAGGCCGGCGGCACAGGCCCGAACGTAACGTGGTGGCCGTGCTCATCCTCGGCGATGAACCATGCACCGGGAACGACCTTCAGCAGTTCGGCCAGTTCCGGCGTGTTCTGCACGTAGAGGTCGCCATTGCGGTCGCGGTGCACCGCGTCGGCCGCCACCGGCGCGAAGGTCTGGATGGTGTAGTAGCCACCGCTGTCGGCACGTATCAGCACCATCAGCAGCGCGAAGAACGCCACCAGCAACGCCAGCAGCTGATAGATCAGCGTTTTGACGATCAACGGGCGCTTCAGCGAGGGACGGCGCGCCATTACTTGGCTTCCCGCATCAGATAGCCGACGCCACGGATGGCGTGTATCTCTACTCCTGCATCGGCATCGGCCAGCTTGCGGCGAAGGCGCGAGACGTGCGAGTCGAGCGTGTTGGAATGGATGCCGTCATCGAATCCATACACTGCCATTTCGATCGACTCGCGGAGCACGGTGCGCCCCAGCCGCCGGGCCAACGCGGTCAGCACACGGATCTCGCGGCGCGGCAGCTCAAGCCGTTGCCCGCCCACACTGGCTTCACCCGATGCCGGGTCGAACACCAACCGGCCGATGCTGACCAGTTCCACCTGCATGCCGCTCGGCCGGCGCCCTGCAGCGCGGATGCGGGCGAACAGTTCCTCAAGTGCGAAGGGCTTGGTCAGATAGTCGTCCGCGCCCTCATCCAGGCCGGCGATGCGGTCCGGCAGCTGGCCCAGCGCGCTCAGCACGATGATCGGCACCCCGGGGTTGCGCTCACGCAGCAGGGAAATCAATCCCAGCCCGTCACCGTCGGGCAGGGTGCGGTCCAGCAGCACCAGATCGTGCGATCCGCACAGGGCCGCTTCGCGGGCCAGCGCCAGCGTGTTGGCCAGGTCCACCACGTAGCGCTCGCGCTGCAGGGCGGATTTCAGGGTGGCGGCCAGTTCGGCTTCGTCTTCGATCAGCAGGATGTGCATCGGCAGGGCTTGGGCAGGAAGGGGCGTGGCAGGCCGGTTCGGCACGCGCCGGCACCGTATTACAGGAACATTGCGTGAACATGGCGTGCCTTCCCGATCTTCCGCACGGCTGTGGTGACGCAGGAAACACGCTGTCGGCGCAAGGTTCGCGCAATCCAGGTACTCCAGCCTTGGCGCCCACTCGCTGCCCCCAATCCCTGGAGTACCCATGAAGTTGTTCGTTCCGTTGTTGCTCGTGGCCGCGTTGGGTGGCTGTACCACCGCGAAGATGACCGTTACACCCGATGGCCGGCGCGGCGTCTCCATCGACTGCAGCGGCTCCAGTGCCTGGAGTGGCTGCTACGAGAAGGCCGGACAGATGTGCCCAGGCGGCTATGTAGTCTTCAGCAAGGATGGCGACGACGGCAACGCCATCGCGGTGGGCAACAAGAACGGCTTCACCTCCACCCAGATGGCCACCCGCTCGATGCTGGTGGCCTGCTCGCACTGACACCCACAGGGGAGGTGGGTTGCCACCTCCCCATCATCACCGCCCCCAGCTCTGCGTCAGAAGCTGTAAGCCGCCTGCATATACACCCGCCGTGGCTCGCCCGGGAAATGCCCGTTGCGTTCGATGAAGCCACTGGCCGCGTACACCTTGTCGAACAGGTTCTTGACGTTGGCCTGGAACTGCCACTGCTTCCATGTGGTCTTCCAGCTCATGTCGAACACGGTGTAGGCCTTGACCGTCTGCCCGTCCAGGCTGACGCGCTCGCCAACGTGATCCATGCCAAAGCCGATGGCGGAGTTGATCGCCGGAAGGTCATAACGCGTCCACATTCCCAGCTTGTTGCGTGGCGCATTGGCGAATCGGTCGCCGGAAGCGTTGGTGATGCCATTCGGGCCTGCATCCTTCACCCGCGCATCGTTGTAGGCGTAGGTCAGATTCAGCACCCAGCGCTCGGTGAGGTCGGCCAGCAAATCCAGCTCCATGCCGGTACTGCGCACCAGGCCCAGCGCGGCCAACTGGTTCACGCCACCGATCACTTCGCCGGTGGCCTGCACGATATTGCTGCGGTCGATCCGGTAGGCGGCCATGTTCAAGGTCACACGGTCGGCCAGCAGGGACTTCATGCCCACTTCCCACTGCTTGCTGCGTTCTGCATCGAACGGCCCGCCAGCGGCGGGGTTCTGGTTGGCAGCACTCTGCGGTACGAAGCCGCTGGCCACGTTGGCGTAGACATTCAGGCCCTCGCGCACGGTGAACGTGCTCCCCAGCCGCCAGCTGAGGTCGTTGCCATTCACGCTGCTGCCGGCAATGCGGTCGTCGTCCTTGAAGCCATCCCAGCGCAACCCGGCCAGCACATGCCAGCGTGTGCCCAGTGCCAGTTCGTCCTGCAGGTAGCCGCCATAGCGCTTGCTGCGGGTGGACGTGCTGCGCCAGGGCAGGGCCGCCAGGTTGTAGTCGTGCCAGGTACTGTCGCCGTACACGGGATTGAACAGGTCGATGCCGCGCACCGGCCCCGCACCACGTGCAAGGTCGGCGCTGTTGGCGGTCTGTGCAGTGAAATCCGCATCCAGCTGATACACGTCCGCACCGAACAACACCTTGTGCTCGACGGTGCCGGTGGTCACCCGCCAGACTGCATTACCGTTGGCAGTGAATGCTTCGTTGTCGCGGATCTGGTTGCGCAGCTGGCGGGTCATCCACTCGGCCACGCCATCGCGGTCACGATCGATCAGGCCCATCGGCTCGTGGTACATCTGGTGCTCGTTGTTGCTGAACCAGCGAGCGGCAAAATCCACATCCAGGTTGTCGCGCGGTGCGAAGCGGTACTGCGCCAGCGCCACTTTGGCGCGCATGTCGAGGAAGTCGCTGGCCTCGTTGTGGTTCCAGCGGCGATCGGTCAGGAAGGTGCCCGCATCATTCACCGGCACGCCGCGCAGGCGATTGCCGCCGAGGTTCTGGGTGATGTCGGTGAACTGCAGCACCAGCTCGCCGGTCTGGCCGATGTCGAAGGCCAGCGAGGCGTCGCCGATCACGCTTTCGCTGTCGGTGTTCCAGCGCACGCCCTTTTCACTGTCGGCATACAGCCCGGCGCGATAGCGCACGCCGCCGGAGGCATTCAACGACCCGGTACCCTCGATCGATCCGGCACGGAAGTTCTTGTCGCCCAGCTGGATCTCGATGTTGTGTCCGGCACTGGCTTTCGGTTTGCGGGTTACATAGTTGATGACGCCGCCTGCATCACCACCGCCATACAGCGCACCTGCCGGTCCCTTCAGCACTTCCACGCGCTCGATGTTGAACAACTGCGGGACCGAGAAACCTGCATACGGGTCGCCGCGCAGGCCGTCATACAGCACGTTCTCCTGGCGGAAGCCGCGCAGGGTCACCCCGGCATAGCTGAAGTAGCTGATGCCGCTGATGCTGCGATAGAGGTCGGTCACCTGACGCGCGGCTTGATCGTCGATCAGTTCACGCGGGATGACCTGGATCGATTGTGGGACCAGCTCCAGCGGTGTATCCGTGCGGGTGCCGACCGCAGCATCGTCCACCCGGTACAGGGTCTGTGCACGTCCGCGAACTTCGACCTTGTCCAGGTCCTTTGGCGCGGGAGTGGAGGGCTCGACAGCATGGGCAAGGGTTGCCAGGGGTAGGATCAGTGCCAGGCACAAGGCGCGTTGCAGGGGCATTGGAAAAGGCATCGGGAGAGGGGGTGTGTCTGCAAATGAGAAAGATTAACATTTGCAACACTTCGTGACCTATCCCCCGAATGCGTTATGGACGCGCGCCGGGGTCCGTATACGGGGTGCCCGCCAAGGCCACCAGTACCCCGGTGGCGCCGCGCACGATCAGCTGCAGCATGGCCTCACGCGGGTCCTCGCCCTGCAGTTGGCTTGCCAATCCCTTCTCATAGGCCGCCACCATCGACGCCAGCAGCATGGCCGCGCCCAATCGCGCTTCGGCGTCATGTTCTGGCCGGCCGGCAGCGTCGGCCATCAATCGCGCCAGGTCGTCAGTCAACTGCGCCTGCAGCCGTCGCGCGTGCGCGACCAGTACCGGGCTCTCCGCCACGGTGCCCCAAAAGGCGGCAGCGCCGGCATTGATGCGCAGCAGCGGATGGCCAGCCTCCAGCAACTCGCGCACCAGTGACTGGAAGGCCGCCAGCGGGGTCATGCCGCTGCGCGCCATCATGCCCTCGCGCAGCAGCATGCGCGCCTCCTCATCGCGATCGAACACCAGGTCTTCCTTGCTGGCGAAGTAGTTGAAGACCGTCTTGCGTGAGACGCCCGCGGCTTCGGCGATTTCGGACATGGAGACGGCCTCGAAGCCACGCCGGATGATCAGCTCGGTGGCGACGTCCGAAATCGCTTGTCGGGTCTCGGCCTTGCGCTGTTCGCGACGACCTGGAGGCGGGGTCATGGGCGATTCACTTGTGGAAACGTACACCGAGTGTAACATTTGACCCGCCAGAGCGCCGACCCGGCGCTCACAAGGATTCCCCATGCTGTACGACGTCGTCATTGCCGGTGCTGGCCCGGTGGGCCTGTTCCTGTCCTGTGAACTGGCCCAGGCCGGGTGTTCAGTGCTGGTGCTGGAACAGGCCAGGTCCGCCGGCTCGCCGTTGAAGCGCTTGCCATTCGGGCTGCGCGGCTTGAACGCCTCTACGCTGGAGGCATTGGATCGGCGCGGCCTGTTGGACGCGGTCGCCGCGACACAGGTGCTCAAGCCCGAGAAGGGGGCGCCGCCGCCCGGCACCGCCCATTGGCTCGCGCAGCCGCGGGCGCTGGGCGGCCACTTCGCCGGAATACCGTTTGCCTTGGACGACGTCGACCGCACGCGCTGGACCTGGCGCCTGCCGTCGCCGGTGGGCAGCCAGATGGCGGTGGAGCTGCAGGCCCTGGAAACGGTCTTGGCCGAACGTGCGACCACGCTGGGCGTGCGCATCGAACGCGGGCGTGCGGTACAGGCGGTGCGCGCCGGTGCAACCGAAGTGGAGATCGAGACCGCTGACGGGGCGGTACGTGGTCGCTGGCTGGTAGGTTGCGATGGAGGCCGCAGCACCGTGCGCAAGCAATGCGGTTTCAGTTTCATCGGCACGGATCCCGAATTCACCGGTCATTCGCTGCAGGTCGATCTGGAAGATCCCGGCGTGCTGACCCCGGGCCGTCAGTACACCGCGCAGGGCATGTGCAATTTCAATCCCCCCGGTGTGCTCGCGCTTGCCGATTTCGATGGCGGTGCCGGGCATCGAAAACCTCTCGCGCTGGATGAAGCGCAATCGCTGCTGCGACGTGTGTCTGCCCGCGACGTGACCATCACCGCGCTGCATCTGCACAGCACCTGGACCGATGGTGCGCGCCAGGCCAGCGCCTATCGCAACGGCCGCGTGCTGCTGGCAGGCGACGCTGCGCACGTGCATTCCCCGTTGGGAGGGCAGGGCCTGAATCTGGGCATCGGCGATGCGATGAACCTGGGCTGGAAACTCGCTAGCGTGATACGCGGTGACGCTGACGTGGCGCTGCTGGACAGCTATCACGCGGAACGGCATCCAATTGGCGCCAACGTACTGGACTGGTCGCGCGCGCAGGTTGCGCTGATGCGTCCTGGAGCCGGTTCGCGCGCGTTGGCGGCGGTCATGGCCGATCTGGCCGGCACCCGCGATGGCGCCACCTATCTGGCCGAACGGGTCTGGGGCGTGTCGCAACAGCTCGATCTGGGCGATGGCCATCCATTGGCCGGTCGCAGCGTGCCGGACTTCCTGCTGGCCGATGGCCGCCGCATGGGAGAGGTGCTGAGGACGGGGCAGGGGGTGTTGCTTGTGCTCGATGAGAACGGCGCTTCGTACAACCCCGTCGACCGTTGGCGGCAGCCGTTCACCCGCATTGCCTCGGCGGTGGACGATGCGCTCGGCCTGGGGGCGGTACTGGTGAGGCCCGATGGAATTGTCGCGTGGGCCTGCGATGCGGGAGGTGATCAGGCAGGGTTGCGCCAAGCGTTGCAGCGCGGGTTCGGACTGCCGGAGGCTGACTGACGTACAGGGCGGAGGCGCAGCCGATGTGGGCTGCGCCGGGTGCGGTTACAGATCCTTCTTCTTGCCGCTCAGGTCGATCGGCCGGTCACTGCCCTTGCGCTCGCTCGACCACACTTCCATGCTCTTGTTGCAGCGGCTCTCGCGGGCAGCCACTTCGCGCGGCAGGTCCTTCAGATGCGGCGACTCCTGGCAGGCCTGATGCATGTTGCTGTCGTCATAGGTTGCACAGGCGCTGAGCGAGGCCAGAGTGATGGCGACGAGGGTGGTGCGGAGCAGGGGCTGCAGGTTCATGGGAGGGTCTCGGGTGGTGCCGGGCTGGCCATGGAATTCAAATCCGTGACACCGGGCGCAGACAATCCGACCAATCACACTTGTTATTCTGTAACAGATGCGCGATAGTCCGGCGCCTGCTGCTGTCAGGCCACACAGATCATCAGCATCATGCTCAGCGCCAGCATCAGCACGAATACGCGCCGGCTGAGCGCAAGGCAGGCCAGGCAGGCGGCCAGTGCCCAGGCAGCCAGCAGCGCACAGGCCAGCAGCCACAGCCCGATCACCATCAAAGAGCCACTCGCCAGCGCTGACAGTGCGATCGCCTTGAACAGTGTCACGCCCAGCACACTGCCGAGCACGCCAGCCTGCAGAGCGATGGCATCGTGACGGGCAGGGGCGGGCGGGTGGTGCATGTCGGCGGCGTTCGTTTGCTGCAAGGGAGGCGCAGCCACTGTGCCCGATCACATATCCACGCCATGTGTTTTTCGCGCACGCGATGCAGGGCCGATGCAGGCCTCAGTCGAACTCACCCTCGGCCGATTCCAACCGTTGCCGGTAGGCAGCGCGGTGCTGATACAGGCGCTGGCATTCGGCCGACCTGTGGATGCGGCTGCCGGGTTCGTTGGCTACCGAGTCGCACATCCGCGCAATATGGTTGTTCTCTGCCAGCTCGGTGACGAAGAACACGGCCGTGATGCCGGTGCCGAGCAGCACGACATACAGCAGGCGGCTGAGCCAGCGCGACAGCTTGCGCTCGAAGTGCTGCTGGATGGTCAGGTCGAAACGGATGATGCTGAGCACGATCCAGATGATCGCGACCAGGAAGCAGAGCGTGGGCAACAGGCCGCGCCAGAGCCCGGCCTCGTAGACCGATTCGTTGTAATGGACGGCAGCCCCGGCACCGGCGATGGCGATGGCAAGTGCCCAGTTGCGGCCCAGCGAGAGCAGGTCATCGAGCAGCTTTTCGCGGTTCCTGTTTGATCCTGCTGCCACGGTGGTTCCTTCTGCGTGCTACGTCCGGCGGCGGACCGCCGCCGATCCTGCAGATGGTGGCGCATCGCTGCAGCGATGAGAAGACCGCGCGGCTCAATGTGCGATGGCGCGGGCGCTGATCCAGCGCCGGTAGCGGCGGGTCCGACACTGTGCGGCCGCCTGTGCCAGCAGCAGTGCCCATGCCGGTGAAACCGTGGGTGCGGTGGGGCGGCGCCGGCTCAACCGGCCCAGCTGATACTTCACTGCCGCCATGTGCGCGCTGGCCGCCAGCGGCTTGCTGCGCCAGTTGATGTTGCGCAGCGTCGGCGCCGGGTCGCGGCCCTGCTGCCAGTGCTGTGGCATATCCGGCTCGATCGCCAGTGCGGTGGCGATGCCGACCATGGCTATGCCGCTGGCCAGCACCTGTTCTGCGACCTCGCGGCGGCGGATGCCGCCGGTGACCATCAACGGCATCGTTGCCACCGTGGCGATCTCGCGTGCGAATTCGAGGAAGTACGCTTCGCGGGCCACGCTGCGATCGTCGCGTGCGGCGCCGGTCATGGCCGGTGCTTCATAGCTGCCGCCGGACAGTTCGACCAGATCCACGCCGAGGGGGGCCAGCATCTCCACCACGGCGCGCGCATCCTCGGGCGAGAAACCGCCGCGCTGGAAATCGGCGGAATTGAGCTTCACCGCCACCACGAATGTGGGCGCCACCGCCGCGCGTACACCCTGCACGATCTCCAGCAGCAGGCGCGCACGGTTTTCCAGGCTGCCGCCCCAGTGGTCTTCGCGTCGGTTCGACAACGGCGACAGGAACTGGCTGAGCAGGTAGCCGTGCGCGGCATGGATCTCCACCCCGCTGAAACCGGCGCGCTCGGCCAGTTCGGCACTGCGGATGAAGCGCGCGATCACCGAGTCGATGTCGTCCTCGGTCATCGCCTTCGGCGGTGCGAACTGCTTGGACAGCGCGCCCATCTGCAATGCAACGGCCGACGGCGCGAGCGTGGGTTGACCGAGTGCGGCCGGCATCTGCCGCCCCGGGTGATTGATCTGCATCCACATCTGCGCACCCCGCGAGCGGGCAGTGTCCGCCCAGGCAGTGAAGCGGTCGAGGTGGCGGTCATCCTCCAGTACCACGCCGCCGGGCCCAGTCATGGCGCGCCCATCGACCATCACGTTGCCGGTGATGATCAGTCCGGCGCCGCCGTCGGCCCAGCGCTGGTACAACTGCAGCAGCGCTTCGGACGGAGCGTGGTCAGCGTCGGCCATGTTTTCCTCCATCGCCGCCTTGGCGATGCGGTTGCGGATGACGGCACCGGAGGGCAGTGCCAGGGGCGAGAACAGCGACATCGGACAGCTCCAGGACAGGGGAATGGGGCTACGCTAACCTTCAAGTTTGATTGAAGGTCAACAGGCTTCCATGTCGAGGATTCAGGCAGATGAAGATCGGTGAGCTGGCCCGCCGCACGGGCCTGGCAGCGTCGCGCATCCGCTTCTACGAAGAGGCCGGGTTGTTGGTGGTCCAGCGCCAGGCCAACGGCTACCGCGATTATCCGGAGCAGGCGGTGCTGCTGCTGGAACTGATCACCGGTGCGCAGCGCGCCGGTTTCAGCCTGGAAGAGATCCGCGCGCTGTTGCCGCCGGACATGGGCCAGTGGCAGCACGAGGTACTGATCACGATGCTGCAGCAGAAGGTGGCCGACATCGAAGCGCTGCAGTTGCGGCTGTCAGAGAGCCGTGCGCACCTGCTGGCCCTGATCGAAGATATCCAGGCGCGGCCGGAGGGCATCGATTGCGCGGCCAATTCGCAGCGGGTGCTGGACCGGGTGAAGCGTGGTGAGCTGGCGCGGACGACCCTGGCGGCCGGCGATACCGCGTTGCTGCGGCCGGATCGCCGCCGCCGCACGGGCAACGGCTGACGACCCGGCGCGAAGGTCAGTGGCTGCCGGCTACGGCGGCCTTGCGCTTCTTGTCCAGCATCACCGCCACGCACCACAGCAGCAGGCCGCCGATGGCGGTGGCCGCGCCCACATAGCCGGTGCTGGCCGGGCTGAAGCCGGCGCTGATCGCCATGCCACCCAGCCACGGGCCGAGCGCGTTGGCGGTATTGAAGGCAGCATGGTTGGAGGCGGCGGCCAGGGTCTGGGCTTCGCCGGCCACGTCCATCAGGCGGGTCTGCAGCACCGCAGCCAGCGCACCCATGGTGCCAACGGTGATGATCATCGGGCCAATGGTCCACACCGATTGCGCGGCCAGCGGATACAGCAGCAGCATCACGATCGACCACAGCAGCACCACCGCAGCGGCCTTGAAGTGGAACCTGTCGACCAGCCAGCCACCGGCGATGTTGCCGATGATCGCGCCGATGCCGAACACGCCCACGGCCAGCGGCATCCACGATTCGGCCACGCCGGTGACCTGCACCAGGGTCGGCGCCAGGTAGGTGAACACGCAGAACATGCCGGCGAAACCGACCGCGCCGATCGCCAGTGCCAGCCACACCTGGGTGGTGTTGAAGGCACGCAGTTCGCGCATCGGCGAGGTGCGCACCTCGTCCGGGTCGGGCAGCAGGAAGCGCGCGATCATCGCCACGGTGGCGATGGCCAGCACGCTGACCAGGGCAAAGGCGGTGCGCCAGCTCAGCTGCTGGCCCAGCCAGGTGGTCAGCGGATTGCCGACCAGGATCGCGATCGACAGGCCCAGCAGTACGCGCGACATCGCCTGGCCGCGCTGGCCGGCCGGACTGATCGCGGCGGCCACCAGCATCGCCACGCCGAAGTAGGCGCCATGCGGCAGGCCGGCAACGAAACGTGCGATCAGCATCGTGCCGTAGTTTGGGGCCAGGGCGCTGGCCAGGTTGCCGACGGCGTAGAAGCCCATCAGCGCCAGCAGCAGCTTGCGGCGCGGGAAACTGGCGCCGACGAAGGCCAGGATCGGCGCGCCGACCACCACGCCGATGGCGTAGGCGCTGATCAGGTGACCGACCTGGGTTTCGCTGATCGACAGGCCACGGCTGATCTCCAGCATCAGGCCCATGCTGGCGAACTCGCTGGTACCGATGGCGAAGCCGCCCAGGGACAGGGCAAGGATGATCAGGGTGCGCTGACGGGGCGTCAGCCGCGCAGCCAGGGAAGAGTTGGGGCTCATGCGGGGGCGCGATGGGGGCGGGGAGCCGTGCATTGTACTGCTGCACCGCAACAGCAGCAGCCATGCTGAGGGTAAATCAGCGTTTGATCCGTGGGGTTGCGGCAAGCCGGGCACAGGCTCGGTACGAAAGCAGGTTCGGCGCATTGTTGTCGGCGTCCTGCATGTAATGACGACATGGACGTCGGCATGATGCGAAACACAGGGGCTGCGGAGTGCTGGAACAAGGAGGATGTCGATGCAGGAATTCAGGCATGTGCTGGAGACGCGCGGCCGCTATCAGCTGGTAGCGGTGTCCTACGCGCCGGTGTACGCTCCGGGCGATGTGGTCGGCCATGCGGTCGTCGCCGACGATGGGGATCGTCTGACCGACCTGATGTCGCTGGCCGAAGCGCGCCAACGCCTGCAGGCACTGGTGCGTGAAGAGGGCGAAGAGCCCGGGCTGGAGAACGAAAACCACCTGCGGAAGAAGGCGTCGCGCTGGCGCCGCCGCTAGGCCGTCGCGCCCTTGTGCGCATCATGGAGGATCCGGGTGTTGCCCAGTAAGAAGTATCTGCTCATCGCCATCATCACGCTGGCGACCCTGCTGCTTGGTTTCGTGTTTTCCGGTTACCTGACCCTGTTGTTGCTGGGGTTGGACACCAAGCTGTTCACCTGGAACACGTACTACCAGTATTACCACGCCATTGGCCAGCCACAGGTCGCGCCCTTCGTGGGCAAGATCAAGTGGGCCGGTTATCTCGGTTTCGGCCTGCCGCTGCTGGTGCTGCTGGTGACCGGCCTGGTGGTGCTTCTGAAAAAGGACAAGCGCTCGTTGCACGGCGACGCGCGCTTTGCCACCGGCGCCGACCTGTCCAAGCACGGCATGTTCAAGAAAACCGGCCAGAGCATCGTGGTTGGCAGCCATGGCGGCAAGCTGGTGCGGCTGGACGGCCAGCAGTTCGTGATCCTTGCAGCGCCCACCCGTTCAGGCAAGGGCGTGGGCGTCGTCATCCCGAACCTGCTGGAGTACGGCGAATCGCTGGTGGTGCTGGACATCAAGCAGGAGAACTTCGACCTGACCAGTGGCTGGCGTGCCAGCCAAGGGCAGGAGATCTACCTGTTCAATCCTTTCGCCGAAGATCGGCGAACGCACCGCTGGAACCCGCTCAGCTATGTGTCCGATGACCCGGCGTTCCGTGTCTCGGACCTGATGAGCATCGCCGCAATGTTGTATCCGGACGGGGCCGAGGACCAGAAATTCTGGGTCAGCCAGGCGCGCAATGCGTTCATGGCCTTCACCCTGTATCTGTTCGAGAACTGGGATGACGAGCGCAGCAGCGGATTCCCGGGCGGCTCGGGCACGCCGACGCTGGGCGCCGTCTACCGGTTGTCATCGGGCGACGGCACCGATCTGAAGAAGTACCTCAAGGCCTTGTCGGAGCGGTCGTTCCTCAGTGGCAACGCACGTTCGGCATTCGCCAACATGCTGTCCCAGGCCGATGAGACCTTCGCCTCGATCCTGGGCACCTTCAAGGAGCCGCTCAATCCCTGGATCAATCCGGTGCTGGACAAGGCCACCAGCAGCAACGACTTCCTGCTGACCGATGTGCGCAGGAAGAAGATGACCATCTATATCGGCATCCAGCCGAACAAGCTGGCCGAGAGCCGGCTGATCATCAACCTGTTCTTCAGCCAGTTGATCAACCTCAACACCAAGGAACTGCCCAAGTCCAACCCGGACCTGAAGTACCAGTGCCTGCTGTTGATGGACGAATTCACCTCGATCGGCAAGGTCGAGATCATCGCCTCGGCGGTGTCCTACATGGCCGGTTACAACATCCGCCTGCTGCCGATCATCCAGAGCATGTCCCAGCTTGATGCCACCTACGGCCGGGAAGTGTCACGCACGATCATCACCAACCACGCACTGCAGATCCTGTACGCGCCGCGCGAGCAGCAGGACGCCAACGACTACTCGGACATGCTGGGCTACACCACCGTCCGCAAGAAGAACGTCACCCATGCCCGTGAGAAGACCCACAACTTCACCGAAGAGCGGCGTGCACTGATGCTGCCGCAGGAGCTGAAGGCGATGGGGCCGGACAAGGAAGTATTCCTCTACGAGGGCATACCGCATCCGGTGAAGTGCGACAAGATCCGCTATTACAAGGATCGCTATTTCACATCGCGGCTGCTGCCGAAGGTCGACGTTCCGATGCTTAACGTCTAATTCACGTCGCTAAATTTGTGACGTAGATTCATATTCACCGACGTGAAAGCGTGAGCTGAGTCAAAAATTCGGCATCTGTTCATAGATTTTCAGACTTGTCTGACATGGAATTGACGCGTGGTTGTGTAACTCTGTGTGCGTCATCCAGAAGTGTGTGCTGGATGGCAAAAGTTGTAACGCAGGGTGGCCAGGAGTTTGTGCCATGGAAACAAGGATGGTTTCGACGTTGGTGAGGGTGTGCGGGTGTGTCGTCGGCAACGTCTGGCGGCCCCGCGACCTGGTTGGCAGCTTTCGGGCTGCAGGGGAGCCGGGGCAGGTGTGCTGCATGCCAGCGCGCCTCCCCGATTCCGGCGTGCGCCATGCAGCGCCGGACGGCCAGGGAACCAACGCTCGGGACTGCTTTTTCGTACGTCAAAGTGAAGCCCGTATGAATCAGGCGTTTATCGCGAAAATCTCCATCGCCGCAGTCGCGGCGCTGATGGTGGCAGGGTGTGCCACCAAGCCGGCCCCCGATTTCGGCGGCCGCTGGAAGCCGGTCAACCGCTTCGCCGCGGCCACAACCGAGATCCCGCTGTACTCCAGCTACGTCTACCAGGCCTCGCCGATGGATGGCACGCTCAAAGCCATGCTCGAGCGCTGGGCCAAGGATTCTGGACGCACGCTCGATTACCGCCTCAGCTCGGACTTCACCCTGTACGGCGCGGTCTCGAATATCGACACCACCAACGCACAGCAGGCCGTGATCGATCTCACGGCGGCCTATGCGGCACAGGGCATCTCCGTCTCCATCGTTGGCAACCAGATCGTTGTGCAGAGCGCTGGCTCGACGCCGACCGCGTCGGCACAGGGCGCTGATTCCAACAGCGGCACCTGAGTCCACCTCGAAATCATCGAACGTGCCGCTCCCCGCGCCTGTCGCAGGGGTGCCACGCCCATTGATGTTTCAGCAGTACGGAAGAATCCATGTTCCGCAAGAAGGATCCCGGCAATAGTCCCAAGGTCGAGCAGTCGGTCGCCAAGGCGGTCAGCTACGAGATCACCGTGGCCGACATGGCGCGTCGCAGTGAGCGCCGCGCCTGGTGGGTCGCCACCGGCTCATTGCTGATGTCGCTCGCCCTGGCGGGCGGCTACTACTACATGCTGCCGCTGAAGGAGAAGGTGCCGTTCCTGGTGATGGCCGATGCCTACACGGGTACCGCTACGGTGGCGCGCCTGAGGGGCACGTTCCAGGGCGAGACGATCACCACCAATGAAGCGGTCAACCGCAGCAATGTCGCCCAGTACGTGCTGGCGCGCGAGTCGTACGACTCCGCGGTGATGGGGTTGCGCGACTGGGAGCTGGTGTTCGTCATGTCCAGTGATGCCGTCGCCGCAAGCATGAAGCAGCGCTATGCCAGCAACAATCCGCAGAATCCGTTCGTGATGTACGGCCGGGGCAAGGCGATCAGGGTCAAGATCCTCAGCATCACCCCGCTGGGCGTGCAGGCGAACGGCAGCTTCCGTGGCGCGTCCGTGCGCATCCAGCGCAGCCTGCTCGACAAGCGCAGCGGTGTATCGACCTATCTGGACAACCAGCTGGTCACCATGCGCTTCCAGTACAACCAGAATCTGGCGCTCTCCGAACAGGACCGCGTGCTCAACCCATTGGCGTTCCAGGTCACGGAGTACCGTGTCGACAACGACTATGCGCGCGGCGTGCCCGTGCCGGATGACGGTGCCATGCAGCAGCAGGCCCAGGATGCCGCGCAACAGGCACAGCTCGCCGCACAGCAGGCGCAGGGCATGTACGTTCCGAACAATCCGGCCGCTGCCACCATGATCGATCCCGCCACCGGTCAGCCTGTCGCAGTGCCGGCCAATGGGCAGATGCAGCCGATGCAGGGTGCGCCCATGCAGGGGCAGCCGGTCCAGGGGCAGCCGATGCCGGGGCAGGGCGCGCCGGGACAGCCGGCAATGATGCCGGCACCGAACCATTCCACCGGAAATGCTGATGGAGCAAGCAACCGATGAGTAGTCGAAAAATCAGGGGAAGCGCGTGGGCGCTGCTGTCGTTGCTGTCGCTGGTGTTTTCCAGCGCGGCGATGGCACAGGCAGTTGACCACTACGAGTATGAGAAGGACCGCATCTACCCGGTTCGCACCGGCCTGGGCCTCACCACCCAGATCGAGCTGAGCCCGAACGAGAAGATCCTCGACTACAGCACCGGCTTCAGCAGCGGCTGGGAACTCACCCGTCGCGAGAACGTGTTCTATCTCAAGCCGAAGAACGTCGACGTCGACACCAACATGATGGTGCGTACCGAGACCCATTCGTACATTTTCGAGCTGAAGGTCGTTGCCACCGACTGGCGCCAGCTTGAGCAGGCCCGTCGCGCCGGCGTGCAGTACAAGATCGCATTCGTCTATCCGAATGACACTGTGTTCGGCCCTGCCCAGTCGGCGGTCGAGGAGGAGGCGCAGCCGCTGCTGAGTACTGAGCTGGCCAAGGATCGCCAATACAACTTCAACTACTCCTATTCGACCAGCAAAGCGAAGAAGATGGGGTGGCTGATTCCGGTCCACGCCTACGACGATGGCCGTTTCACCTACCTGAAGCTGCCGAACTCGCCCGAGTACAAGACCGGCATCTTCCCGGCCGTGTTCGGTCGCGAGAAGGAGTACGGCGAGGATTTCGTGGTCAACACCACGGTTGAGGGCAATACGCTGATCGTGCACGGGACGTACCCGTACCTGGTCATCCGCCACGGCGACTTCGTCGTCGGCCTGCGAAGGAACGTGAAGAAATGAGCCAGCAGAACACTCCCGAAAACGATCCGAATCCGTCTCCGTACGGACAGGGGCCTGCGGCTCAGGAGCCATCGGCGAACCCCTACTACGGGCACGCGCAGGCAGAGGCGGCGCCGGATCTGGATGCCAGTGCCCCACAGCTTCGCTCTGCGGAAGAGCAGCGCTTGAACCGCAAGGCGCTGTTGTTCCTCGGCGGCATCCTGGTGTTGTTGCTGGCCATGGGCTTCCTGCTGCTGCGCAAGGGCAAGGAAGACGCTGAAGAAGCCAAGGCGCCGCCGCAGGTTGCACGTTCGAGCACCCCCGACCTGCCGATCATTGCACCCTCCGCGATTCGCGAGGCCGCCCGGGAAGCCGCCGAGCCCATTCCGATGCTGCCGCCACCGCCGCAGGAAACGATGGGCCCGACGTTCATTCCTCGTGCCGAACCCGAGCGCGAGGTCGAGCGTGGCCCGAGTCTGCTGGATCGCCGCATTGCCGGTAGTGGTGGCGCAGGCGTGGGCACGGGCGACGCTGGCGGCCAGGCCGCAGCAGGGGACAACGACGATCCCTACATGCAGGCCACGTTGGCTGCGCTGCAGGCGCAGAACGGCAATGCTCCGCCGGCCAAGGTGCGCCGCGGGCCTGATGTGGAGGATGTGTCCAATGCTTCCTACATCCGGAGCCCCGACGCACTGCTGGTGCGTGGCACCTATCTGCGTTGTGTACTCGAGACCCGCATCATCACCGATCTTGCAGGTTATACGTCGTGCCTGTTGACCGAGCCGGTCTACTCGATCAACGGCCGCAGCCTGCTGCTGCCCAAGGGGTCCAAGATCTATGGTGCGTACGGTGGCGGTCCCAAGGGCAAGCGCGTGGAAGTCATCTGGGATCGCATCACCACGCCCAATGGCATCGACGTGGCCATGTCCAGCCCGGGCGTGGATCAGCTGGGTGGTGCCGGTCATCCTGGCCAGTACAGCGCGCACTGGGGTAGTCGCATTGCATCGGCGTTGATGATCAGCCTGATCGCCGACGCCTTCAAGTACGCCGCAGCCGAACATGGCCCAGAGTCGACGACGGTTTCAAGCAATGGTTTCGCCGTTCGTTCGCCCTATGAAAGCGCCACCGCGCGCACGATGGAGCGTCTCGCCAACGAAGCCCTCACCAGTTCGAATCGCCCGCCGACTGTCACCATCAACCAGGGCACCATCGTGAACGTCTACGTCGCCAAGGACGTTGACTTCACCAACGTGCTCAACCCGCGCCGGTAACCCGAAGAACAACCATGGACGCCGAAGTGTCACCCCTCGCCCTCGTTTCCAGCGATTTCCTGCGCTATCAGTACGAAGTGCTGGGCATCGCCGAGTACATGACCTCGCCGGAGGTGACGGAAATCTGCATCAACCGTCCCGGTGAGCTGTACCTGGAAACCCGGTCAGGGTGGCAACGGGTGGACGTGCCGGGCCTGACCTTTGAGCGGGCCCGGCAGTTCTGCACGGCGGTGGTGAACGAGAGCAACACCGGCCAGCGCATCACCGATGCCGATCCGGTGGTCTCGCTCACGTTTCCCACCGGCCAGCGTGCCCAGTTCGTGATTCCGCCGGCGTGCGATGCAGGCAAGGTGTCGATCACCATCCGTCTGCCGTCCAAGCACACCAAGTCGCTCAGCCAGTATCACGAAGATGGGTTCTTCAACCAGATCCTGGAAAGCGATGGCAGCATCAGCGAGCAGGATCGCGAGCTGCTGGAGCTGCGTCAGCAGCGCGAGTACGCAGAGTTCTTCCGGCGTGCGGTGATGTACCGTAAGAACATCGTGGTATCCGGTGCGACCGGTAGCGGCAAGACCACCTTCATGAAAGCGCTGGTCAATCATATTCCGGACAACGAACGCCTGGTCACGATCGAGGACGCGCGCGAGCTGTTTCTGACCCAACCCAATGTGGTGCACCTGCTGTACTCCAAGGGTGGGCAGAGCACCAGCAATGTCAGTGCCAAGAGCTGCATGGAAGCCTGCCTGCGCATGAAGCCCGAGCGCATCATCCTGGCCGAGCTGCGCGGTGACGAGGCGTTCTACTTCATCCGCAACTGCGCATCGGGCCACCCGGGCTCGATCACCAGTTGCCATGCCGGTAGCCCGGAGCAGACCTGGGATCAGCTGGCGCTGATGGTGAAGGCCTCGGCCGAGGGTTCGGGCCTGGAGTTCAACGTGATCAAGCGACTGTTGATGATGACCATCGACATCGTCGTGCATATCAAGGCGCATGCCGGCTCGCGCTACATCACCGGCATCGACTTCAATCCTGGGCGTGCCCAGGGGCAGGAGGGCTGACCAATGCTGCCAGGACTGGAAATGATGGCGTGCCCGGAGATGGCCGTCTCGATGGACGTGATGCAGCACGTCATCAACGTGGAATCGTCGCGCAACCCCTATGCCATCGGCGTGGTCGGCGGCGCCCTGGTGCGCCAGCCCAAGGCCCTCGACGAGGCGCTGGCCACCGTTCGCATGCTGGAGGAGAAGGGCTACAACTTCTCCATTGGCCTGGCCCAGGTCAACCGTTACAACCTGGGCAAGTACGGGCTGGATTCCTACGAGAAGGCCTTCCAGCAGTGCCCGAACCTGCAGGCTGGTTCGCGCATCCTCGCCGATTGCTACAAGCGCTCCGGTGGTGACTGGGGCAAGTCGTTCAGCTGCTACTACTCGGGCAACTTCGAGACCGGCTTCCGTCACGGGTACGTGCAGAAGATCTACGACTCGATCCGCCGCGGTCAGCAGGTCGCAAGCAACGGCGTCGTGCCGATTGACGTGGTCAGCCGCGGCGAGCGTCGGGTGGTCAGGGTCGAACATCATCCGCAGACGGCCTCGCCGGCCCAGGCACGCATCGTCGCCCAGGCCAGTGCGCCGGTGTACGTGCCGTCCAATGACCCGGCCCGGGCCTACACCGTTTACCCATCCACCGGTGCGATGGCCCGCGGCAGCCTGCTGAACATCGCCGACCAGGCGGTATCGCGCGTGGTGCTGGGTTCGGTCGATCGAATGATGCAGCCACAGGCGCAGGGCGGAAACGATATGCCGCAGCAGGCTCCGCAGCCGTATCAGCAGCCTGGTGCGGCGCAGGGTGGGGCAGCCATGCCGCAACAGCTTCCCGGAATGGCTGCCGGCGCGAACGCGCCGGTGATGCTGCGCCCGTGGAATGAGCGTAACGCGCCGGCAGCGGACACCCAGAATTTCTACAACGCACCGGCGCCCCGTGCGCCGGTGCAGCAGATTCCCGCAGGGGATGCGGCCTTCGTGTTCTGACGAAGTCGTGGTGCGACCGGTCCCCCGGCTGGTCGATTCAGTTGTGTTAGTCCATCAACAAGGAAATCAATCCATGAAGCGATTCAATCTCGACCTCGTCCAGGCCCAGCGCACGCTGAAGACCATGCTGATGGCCGTCGCATTCGCAGGTGCTGTGTTCGCTCCCCAGGCCCTGGCCGGTACCGACTTCGGCGGCACCGATGGCAAGGTCTGCGGCTTCTTCTCCAACATCAACGGTCTGCTGAACATGGCCTCGATCGCCGTGGTCACGATCGCCGTGATCTTCGCCGGCTACCAGATTGCGTTTGCCCACAAGCGCATCGGTGACGTGGCCCCGATCCTCATTGGCGGTGTGCTGATCGGCGCGGCAGGCCAGATCGCGCGCATGCTGCTCGGCAAGGAGGCTGGCAGCTGCGAAAAGGTCGGTGGTGGCGACGGCGCTGGCATGGCGTTTGAAATGATCAAGCACGCCGTCCAGTACTACAGTGCATAAGAACGTCCTGTTCCGGGGATGCACGCGCCCAGCGATGTTCCTGGGCGTTCCCTACCTGCCATTTTTCATGGTGGCGGGTGGGTTGTTGCTGCTGAGCATGTACACGAACTTCTGGTTTCTGCTGACCATCCCGGTGGCCATTTTCATCATGCGGCAGATGGCCAAGCGTGACGAGATGATCTTCCGCCTGCTGGGCCTGCGCCTGATGTTCAAGCTCAAGGTGCGCAACGTGCAGGAGCATGATGGCATGTGGGTGTTCAACCCGAATCACTACCGCAACAAGCCAGCCCCCAGGGATTGAGGGCTGGATCCGGCCAGGCGGGCGTTGAACGCCCGCCTGGCCAACTCCGCATCTTTGTCGGCAGTACCTTTTGGAAGCAGTCGTATGTTCAACCCAGATACCTCCATCAGCGAATTCATCCCCTTGTCGTCGCACGTGGCTCCGAATGTGGTGAAGACCACGGGCGGCGACTACCTGTTGACGTGGCACCTGGAAGGGCTGCCGTTCGTGGGGCGCGAAGAATGGGAGCTTGAGCATCGGCACAACACCTTCAACCGGTTGCTGCAGACGCTACGCGCGCCGGATTTCGTCAACGTTGCCTTCTGGGTGCATGACATCCGGCGCCGTCGCACCCTGAAGGGAAAGAGCTACTACAAGCAGCGCTTCAACCAGGATGTGTCCGACCAGTACATGGGCATGCTGTCCTCCCAGCGCATCATGCAGAACGAGCTGTACCTGACGATGATTTATCGCCCGGTGGTGGCGGGAAAGCGCTTCGTGGAGAAGTCCGCGAACGTGGACAAGCTGCGCGCCGAGCAGGAGCAGGCCGTCGAGAAGCTGATGGAGCTCGCCGGCAACGTCGAGGCTGTGATCCGCGACTACGCGCCTTACCGGCTCGGTATGTACGAAGCCAAGAACGGTGTGGTGTTTTCCGAGACGCTTGAGCTGTTCGGCTACCTGATCAACCGCATCGATGAGCCGGTACCGGTGCTGTCGGCGCCTGTGAAAGACTATCTTCCGGTCAGCCGTCATATGTTCTCGGCCAAGACCGGCGATTTCGTGATCAATACGCCCAATGGCGTCAACCATTTCGGCGCGATCCTGAATATCAAGGAATATGCCGAGGGGACCTATCCGGGCATCCTCAATGGTCTGAAGTATCTGGACTACGAGTACGTCATCACCCATTCGTTCAGCCCGATGGGGCGCCAGGACGCATTGAAGGTGCTGGACCGGACCAAGGGCATGATGATCTCCTCGGGCGACAAGGCGGTCAGTCAGATCGTCGAACTCGACCAGGCGATGGATCATCTGTCGTCAGGCAACTTCGTGCTGGGCGAATACCACTTCATCATCGCGGTGTATGGCGACAGCCAGGCGAAGCTGTCGCAGAACGTGGCCTCGACCCGTGCCGAGCTGTCCAACGCCGGTTTCGTGTCGACCAAGGAGGATCTGGCAGTCACCTCGTCGTTCTATTCGCAGCTGCCGGCCAACTGGCGCTTCCGCACGCGGCTGGCCAACGTCAGCTCGCTGAATTTCCTCGGCCTGTCGCCGCTGCACAACTTCGCCACCGGCAAGCAGCACAACAACCCGTGGGGCGACTGCGTGACCACGCTGCAGACCACCAACGGCCAGCCGTACTACTTCAATTTCCATGCCACCCATCCATCCGAGAATTCGCTGGGTGAGAAGGCGATCGCCAACACCATGGTGATCGGCAAGTCCGGTACCGGCAAGACCGCGCTGATCAACTTCCTGCTCAGCCAGGTTCAGAAGTATGAGCCGTCACCGACCATCTTCTTCTTCGACAAGGACCGTGGTGCGGAGATCTTCGTGCGTGCCTGCGGTGGCAATTATCTGGCCCTGGAGAACGGTGCGCCGACCGGCTTCAACCCGTTCCAGTGCGAGAACAACGAAGCCAACGTGCAGTTCCTGGCCGACCTGATCAAGGTGCTGGCCGGCAAGCGCGAGTACAGCGCCCGCGAGGAAGAGGACATCTACCGTGCGGTGGAGAGCATGCTCGATACGCCGATGCATCTGCGCAGCATGACCAACTTCCAGAAGAGCCTGCCCAACATGGGCGACGACGGCCTCTATGCGCGCATGCGCCGTTGGACTTCGGGCAATTCGCTGGGTTGGGTCTTCGACAATCCGATCGATACGGTGGATCTGAGCAAGGCCAACATCATCGGCTTTGACTACACCGACATCATCGACAATCCCGAAGTGCGCGTGCCGGTCATCAATTACCTGCTGCACCGCCTGGAATCGCTGATCGACGGTCGACCGCTGATCTATGTAATGGACGAATTCTGGAAGATCCTGGACGGCGAGGGTGGCCTGAAGGAGTTCGCGAAGAACAAGCAGAAGACCATCCGTAAGCAGAACGGCCTGGGCATCTTCGCCACGCAGAGCCCGGAAGACGCGCTGAAGAGTGATATCTCCGCTGCCCTGATCGAGCAGACCGCCACGCTCATCCTGCTGCCGAACCCGAACGCCAGCAAGAGCGACTACATGGATGGCCTGAAGTTGACCGAGGCGGAGTTCAAGGTGGTCACGGCACTGGACGAGCGCTCGCGCTGCTTCCTGGTCAAGCAGGGCCATGCTTCCAGTGTCTGCCAGCTCAACCTGCGTGGCATGGACGACATCCTGTCGGTGATCTCGGCCTCGACCGACAACATCGACATCATGCATCGGGTGCTGCAGACGGCTGCAGTCCGCAATCGGATCACCGTGGATGAACTCACGCCGGAACAGTGGCTGGAGGACTTCTACAAGAACCGAAAGGGCTCTGGTAAAGCCAAGGTCTCTGCCGAAACCGATGCGGCTTGAAAGCCCTGGATCAAACAGCGCCGAATGAAATCCATTCCCTTGGAGAAGAACATGAGCATGACATCCCGAAATCACAAGCGCCACCGCGGTCTGCGTCAGAAGCGCCTGGCAGCCATCCTGCTGGGGAGCATGGTCATGTTCTCCACCACGTCGGTTTCGGCCGGTGGCTACCCCGTTATCGACTTCAGCAATCTCGCGCAGGCGCTGAAGGATGTTGCTCAAGGAAAAGCACAGCTCAAGGCCGACGGGCTGGAGTATGCCGCTCAGGTTGATCGCTGGAGAAGGACGTTCCAGGAATATCAGAATGCGCTTGTCCAGATTCAGGGCATGATCAACAATTTCGGATTGCCGCCAGGCGCCACGTTGGAGCGGGTTCCGGACGACTATATGGTCGCCGACCTCTGCCGTACGTCGGCGGGCTTCAGCGCTGGCAGCCTGCTGAAGAAGTTTGTGCTGGATACCTCCGGTGATCTCTACGCGCAGCAGCAGCAGCTGTGCGTCAACATCCAGATGATGGAAAACCGGAAGCGCAACGAGACGGTGGATTTCATCGAGAAGACCATTCCCAGTATCAACGCGTCGTTGTCTAAGATCATGGGCTGGCGAGGCGGCGCCGATGGCAATCTTGCGGGAACTCTTTCGGCCGTGAACAGTGACTCCCTGCGTACGGCAAACGATATTTCCAAGCTGCAGCAGGAGTGGGAGGCGCGCATGCGGTCCTACGACGCCTATCAGGAGTCAATGATGGCCAATCAGCGCGTGCTGGCGCGCGTGGCATTGAAGGGCAAGCCGGGCGTCATCTCGCAGCTGGTCAAGACGGCTGCATTGGAACGCGCTTTGCACGTCGACTGACGCCGCTTGGGGCAGGTGCATAGGCACCCGCTCCATGAGGTTGTCCGGTAGGGATACATCAAGGGATTGCGGAAATGATCAGGTCGATTGCCAATTTTGATTTCAATGGCGGATTCCAGGATTTGATGGGGCACGTTGCACGTGTCCAATCGATCGGGGATTTCGTGTTCTTCAAGTTCATCTTCGACTTCCTGCGAAGCAAGATAAACAAGTTCGGCATCGACATGATGGGGGAAATGATGCAGTGGGTCGGCGGCGTCGCCCTCACGCTCATGACCCTGTGGGTGCTGGTGCAGGGCTTCCGCATCGTGACCGGCCGCAGCCGGGACTCAATGATGGTATTGGTGACCAATATGGCGCGTGCGGCGTTGATCGTCAGCGCGGCCACCACGATGGGCGCTTTCGGCACCAACCTTCAGAGCTTCCTCACCCACGACGTCAAGGCAGAAATCACGAAGGTCGTGACAGGCTCGAACGAGTCACCCGAAGCTCAGATCGACAAGAGCCTGGCATGGATGCAGGTGGCGCTTTCCAGTATCGACGCCATCCAGATCATGAATGACGGGGAGCTGCTGGAGGACAAGAAGCGGGCACTGTTCTTCATCGGCATGGGCACCGCAGGTCCAGCCATCACCGCTGGTGCGATGCTGATGCTGTATGAAATCGCCATGGCGCTGTTCATCGGCTTTGGCCCCCTGTTCATCCTCTGCCTGTTGTTCGACCAGACCAAGCAGTTGTTCCAACGTTGGCTGTTCTACGGCATCGGCACGATGTTCTCCATGGCCGTACTTGCAGCGATGGTATCCATCGCACTGGACATGGTGGTACGTGTAGCGGCCACTTTCTGGACGACAGCGCTGGTGCAGGAATTCATCCTCAAGGAAAGCATGTCCGACGGCATGACCAGCCAGGCGATGCAGCAGGGAGGCATGGGCCTGATCCTCACGGCGTTGATCCTGACTACACCCCCAATGGCAGCGATGTTCTTCCAGGGTACCCTGGGCACCTTCATGGCATATTCGCAGATAGGTGGTGGCGCAAGTGCCTCGCCGAGTGCCGATGGTCGTCCGCCGGGCATGTCGGCTCCGCCGCCGGCGCCGTCGGGAGATCGTGGTTCGGTAGGGGCGCCTGTTGCAGCGACTTCCCCTGTTGTCAATAACGCGATTGCTCCGACTCAAAGCCCAGGTATGCGAGGAAATGCAACAGGTCAATGAGTTGTGAGACTGGGCGCCGTGAATTTTCAGAGATTCAAGACAATGGCCGATTTCAAACCTTTACGCAGTAATCCGGCGTTCGTGATTCTGACGCTGCTGTTTGCTGCACTCCTCGTTGCCAATAACGCCAATGCGGAGGGCCGATGCCCGGCCGGCCAATATCCCATCGGCGATCAAGGGGTGGGTGGGTGTGCTCCCATCCCTGGAGCGGGGGGGAGCGCCCGTGGGGCGGAACCCGCTGGCCAGTGGCATAAGACGTGGGGTGCCATTGCTTCCTCGCCCAGTACGAACGAAGCAGGCGTGGCGACAGGGAGGGCAACGAAAGAGGATGCGGAGCGTGTCGCTCTCGAGGGATGCGGCATGCACGCTGCTCGCGACTGCCGAATACTCATCGCGTACCGAAACCAGTGTGCCGCTTGGGTAGTTCCTGAGAGCCAAGGCAATGGGGCGCGTGGTGGCGTTGCGAGCGGTCAAGACTTGAAGGACGCCATTGTGCAGGCACAAAAGATCTGCGTGGATCCGGCTGGGACGCAATGCAAAGTCGCCTACTCAGCGTGTTCTGAGCCGGTCTATGAGGCGTTCTAGCTAAAGGTCCTGACAGCCAGTATCTGGAGCGTGTTGATTGCTCAGGGCAATGGCTAGGGCAAGCTTCGACATGCCGACGTCAAGGAGATATTGGTGCGACGGCGTCTGTGTGATCGATAGTCACTTGCTATGCCCCGGCTCTATTTCAACTGGGTGATTTACTCCAGTCGAGCCTGCGCTGATGCACAGTCTGACGCGATTGACCTTGAGCGTTCAGCGTGGTTACGCGACCATGGGGCTTGCCGAGCACTCCGGTTGGAATCGCCGAGTTCTCCAATGATCTGGTACCCGGCCAGCCTGGGCCTTGTTTGCTCCGCGGAGCCCTCCCAATCCGGGAGGCATGTCTGGGCAACGATCGTCCGCTCAGGTCGTCCCACCCCTCACAATGGGCAGCAAAGGAATGGGTCTCCCCATGAAACGAATCCACCTCGCTTTTCTTCCGTGTCTGCTGATTGCAGGCCTGCTGCCGTTCACTGCGCTCGCCGAAGGCAACTGCCCGCAGGGCATGTATCCCATCGGTGGCCAGGGTGTACAGGGCTGTGCGCCCATACCGGTGAGCAGCTCAGGCTCCCCGTACAACAATCGCCCCAACTGGGCGCAGACCGTGCGTGGCGTGGCGATGGATGCCCGCGGCGACACCTTCATCAGCAACTCGATGCGCTCGCGGGGCAAGGCCAAGCGTGCATCCATGAAGGAGTGCAAGGAGTTCGGGAAAGGCGAATGTACGTTGGCGACCGTGTTCCAGGCGCAATGCGTGGCGGTCGCCCACGCGGGTCTGGGCACTGAAACCACCAGCGTCGCCACCGCCATGTCCGAACAGGGAGCGGTCATTGTCGCGATGCAGCAATGCAACGCGAAGGCGGCATGGAAGCAGCTGCCGCAGGGGCAATGCGGGATCGCCAGAACGGCCTGCACGGCGGATCTGTTCATCAGGTAAGGCGCCATTCACGCTAAGCCCCGTTTTCTGTGATCAATTCCGCTTTTCGATTTCCTTGCCCTTCGACGCGGCAGAACGCCTCGCGGTAAGCTCCCCACGCGTCATGAAAATGACGCGCCAGTGCCGCCGAATGCAGGGGTTCTTCCGTCCAATGAGGACGCTGTCAGCCCCTGCATCGGGTGACGCTCGCCATCATCGCGGTCTTGCCGTACGCAAGGCTATGATCCCTGTCCGCGCAGGCGCGGATAAGCCGGAACGCGTTCCGGCTGGGCAGGGAGGCGGGTATCGGCATGACCACATTGAAGGAGTGGGAGGGGATGGAAGACAGGGTTGGCGCACACATGGACGATGCCCTGGCATTTGTTCCGTCCGGTGCGAACCTGCTGGAAGCCGTAAGGGGCGAACTCAACGGCGATGGCATCGAGTATCAGCTGCTGGTCATCGACCAGCCGACGCCGGAAGGGCTGGTGCCCGGCCAGCACGGGCCAAACCGGGTGTTGCTGTTGCTGCGCGGTGATGGGCGCGGGCGCTGGCAGCTGGCCGCGCGCAACGACAAGCTGGTGCCGTGTTCCACCCGAGGCGGCCTGGCCGGCGACCCTTTTGCGTATGCAATGGTCGAGAAGGGCACCTTCAGCGTGATCACCAACGGCGGTAGCCGTGAGCGCTGGAGCAGCACCTACCGGTTCCGCTATGCGCCCGCGGACAAGGCCTGCTGGGTTGACGGGGTGAGACGCAAGGTCGTGGATATCGAGACCGAAGCGACCAACATCCGGGATTACTCGGCGGCGGAGCTGGGCAGGGTGAGGTTCGAGGACTTCGACCCATCCAGTGTTGCCGAGGTGTCGCTTCCATGAGCCAAGCTCCAACCGGCGGAAGGGAATCCGCGCTGATGAAGATTCAGGAGTTGCACTGTGTCGACCGATAGAGAGTCGCAGCTGTTGCGACAGGCGACCAAAGCCGGCATCGACTCCCCGCTTGAACTGGCCAATTTCATGGCCCAGGCAGGGCACGAGTCGCGCGGCTTGAGCCGGCTCAACGAGAGCTTCAACTTCACCCGGGGAATCTCGCAGATCCCGGTGGAAGCTGCGTGGCGCAATGGCAACGCTGCGCTGGAGAGCGCCCGCCAGGAAGCGCTGCGTGGCCGCCCGGAGAACCTGGCCGAGCTGATGTACGGCGGGCGCATGGGCAACGACGCGCCTGGTGACGCGCTGAAGTACCACGGCCGCGGCTATCTGCCGTTGGTCGGCAAGGAGAATTACGAACGCGCCGGCAAGGCGCTGGATCTGGACCTGGTGAATCACCCGGAACTGGCCGCGCAGCCCGAGCACGCGGGCCGTATTGCCGTATGGCAGTGGCAGACACGGGTGCCGGAGGCGGCGCGCCAGGATGTGCGCGAAGCAACGCATGCGCTCAATGGTGCGATGAATGGCATCGAGGCGCGCCGGGAACGCTTCGAGGTCTGGCAACAGAAGCTGACGCCGGACGTGATGGCGCGACTGGATCGTGGCGAAGTCGGTGCGCCGGCGCAGATCGTTGCACGCGACATGTCGCATGCCGGTGAGCCCGGCAATGCGTTGTTCGAGGATGCGCGCCGGCACCTGCAGCAGATGGGACCACAGAATGGACTGCGCAGTGAACAGGAACTGGACAACGCCGCCGGCGCGCTGGCGTTGAGCGCGCAGAAGGCCGGCCTGTCGCGTATCGATCATCTGCTGGCGGGCAACGACGGGCGCACGCTGTTTGCGGTGCAGGGCACGCTGGGAGATCCGGCGATGCTGCGTGCGTCCGTTGACCGGGAGCAGGCCGCCCAGCAGCCGCTGGCGCAGAGCAGCCAGCAGTTGGCTGCCAGTGTCGCCCAGCAGGACCCGGCGGCCGCGCTCGCCCGCGAGCAGGAGCAGCGTTCTCGATCCCTGTAACACCTGATGCCGGCGGGCAGGGGATCCGCCGGCGCTTTACGTACGACGCGTGGCGCCCTGTGGCGCCGACATGGAAACCCACTCGGAAGGACACCACATGCGAATCGTTCCCTCGAATGCCCGGCACGCCGCTGCCCGCTGCAATGCATCCGTGCGCCGCCTGCCGCCGCTCTGGCTGCTGTCACTTGGACTTGCCGTAGCGTCGGCACAGGCTCAGGAGGCCGCGGCACCCGTCGTGGAGACGCCCCCGGCTGCCGAGCCGACCGTTGACGTGCCTGCAGGGACGGCGTCTGTTGCAGCACCCATGCCGTCTGAAGCCGTTGCCGCGGCGCCGGTTGCAGACCCGACGCCTGTGCCCGTTGCACCCGCGGCGGCGCCTGTCGCTGCACCGCCTGCCGTCGTCGAGCCAGCCGTCCCGGCGGTAGCTCCCGCGCCACCCGCCTTGGTCATCGCGCCGTTGCCGCCCGAGCAGGCGACCGAGCGTGCGCTTGGTGCCCGCTGCCCGGTGGATCTTGCTGGGCGGCTGGCGGCCCAGGGCGAGCTGCTGATCGGCGCCTGCCAGGGCACGATGCCGGCGCATCTGGCCGCGCTGCTGGTCGCGCTGCCCCAGCAGGACATCCACCTGCCGCGCAGCTGGCGCGAGCGTGAGGTGCAACAGAAGGTTTGGTTCAAGGCGGTGCCAGGCTACGGCCAGCGCCCGGACTTCATCGCGCGGATGGGCGACATCTGGGTGCGTTCGCTGGAAGGACGCGACGCCGACAGCACGTTCTACCTGGTGTCGGCACCGTTCACCTGCAGCGACCGGGTCGCCAACCGCGATGAGTACGGCGCGGAGCCGGTACGTGTGCCAGCGGGTGACTGCCGCGAGGCCTATGTGGCCCAGCGTGTGTACCAGGTTCGCGGGGACGCCGCGCCGAGGGATGTGACCGCCGATGCCATGCCGGCCATGCCCCAGGTGACGGAGGCCGATCGTGCGCGGCAGCTGTCGCGCGACGGCCGGATCAGCTTGGACCACAGCAAGCTGCAGTACGGCCCGGCCATGCGGTGGTTCGTGCAGTACCCGGAGGCAGCGCAGAAGGGCGGTCCGCGTGCCTACAGTGACTGGAGCCGCGAGCACCTGGCCTTCGTGGTCTGGACTGGGGATCGCTTCGAGCTGCGCGAAAAGGTCGCGCGGGCGCAGTGGCCCTGTGATCCGGTAGCGCCGGGTGATCGCGCCTGTGGTGGCTTCCCGGATTCCGGGCCGGATCTGTTCGTGATCGCCAGTGCGTCCGCGCCGGTCGCGGCCTCCAGCCCCTGAGGCAGAGGGCCGAAGTGACGCGGGAGCTGGATTGACCGGCTCCCGCGCTGTTCATCAGGCCTGCATGCTGCGGGTCTGGTTCTGCTGTTGTTCCAGTTGTTGATCGCGGTCCTGTGCCAGGCGCTGTCCCGCAGCTTGCTGATCAATGCGCTGGCTGCTCTGCTCCAGCGGGGTGTTCATCGCCACGGCCGTGTCCACCGACACGCGCAGATGCGCCGGGTCGCCGCCCTGGCCCTGCACCGCGAAGCTGCGCGAGGCGTCGGCATTCATCACCACCTCGTCGATGCGCTTGCCGCCTGCAGCGTGCATCTCCGCCGCCAGGCTACCGGCCAACTGCGTACTCATCACATCCGGCACGCGGCCGACGCGAACGTCCTGCGCATGCACGCCACGGATCGCGTCGTTGAACAGCGGGTTGCCCAGGTGATTGGCATCGTCCATGCGCAGCATGCTGGTGTGATGGCCGTTCTTCTCTGCTTCGCGGCGTGCTGGTTCACCGGGCTGCAGCGGGCCGCGGATGTGGTCGTACAGATCGATGGCGCCGCCAGGGATGCCGCGTGCCGCGCGGGTGACGCCACGACGCAGTGATTCCACGTCGTCGCGGTACTCCTCGATCATCTTGGCGTTGTCTTTCGCCAGCTTCTGCGTTTCCGGGTGCTTCAGCACCGAGCCTTCGTTGAGGAAGTTGCCCAGTTTGTGCGCGCCGAATGAACTGGTGGCCGCGATGATCGGACGGTCTGGAATCAGATCACGCAGGGCGTGATTGCTGAAGCCGTTCGCTGCCAGCGTCTTGATCTCGTCGGGCTTGGCGTAGATGCGGACCTGGCCAAAGTGCGGCGAGGCAGCGCTGACCGGATCGGAGGCCATGACGTGGTTGATCATGGTGTTGCCGCCTTCCGGAATGCGGTAGCTGAGGCTGACCGCGCCGTAGGCATTGAAGGTCTCGCCCTTGACGTTGAAGTGGTGCGAGGTGATCTGGGCCAGGGCACCGCCGAGGGAGTGGCCTGTGACGGTGACCTGGGGCGCGGGCACACCGTTCAAGCGGGATTGAAGCGCGGCGCCTTCGAGCGTCCTCTGTGTCAAAGCAATCGCGTCAGGCGCCTGCACGTTGGTGCGCGCAACCACCATGCCGCCGTCGGTCAGAATCGCATCGCGAGCGATCTGCTCGGTGCCACGATGCGCAATGACGATCTCTTTGGTGTCTACGCGCTGATAGACGGTGCCCTGATAGCCGTTGAGACGATTGTTGACATGCTCAAGTATCTTGTACTCATGGCCGTTTAACGTGACTTTTTCTTCTTGGCCGGGTTCACGTCGGCCGACGGCCCGATCCTTGTAGGCGTCATTGGATAACGCGGCGTAGTCCTGAGAGGTGATGGTCACGGCGCCACCTCACTTGCGGAGAGGGTGATCGTAAACAGCTTGTCCTGCAGATCAGGGGCGTAGTTGCTGCGATCGGGCTCGCCACTGGCTGGGAAGTTGGGAACGCGATCTGCCTTCGGATAGACCAGATCCGGATAGTAGAGCGTATGGGCGCCACCTTCGGTCAGCGGCTTGGCGTCGACGAAAGTGAGGAAGCGGGTCTCTTCTTCGGCACCCGTCGCCTTCAGCATTGCCCCGGCACCGGTGAACTCCCACTTGCAGACGCCACGACCGTAGTAGTCCTCATCCAGCATGCGGTCCACATACAGCGTGCCGCGGTACTCGCCCTCAGCGACCTTGCGCAGCTCCACCGGTTCCTGGCTGGTGATACGTGCGGCTGTGCCGGTGGCCGGCTCGATGTGGCCGCACTGGTCTTCGTTGGTGACGTCGTACTGCGCTACGCCCTTGACCAGTGCGAAATCGCCGGGTGCATCCTTCAGGCGCAGTACCAGTTCATAGGCCTTGCGCGGGCTGGGGTTGAGCTTGGCGAGGCCGCGCCCACCCTGGGCGACATCGGCTTCAGCAGCGGCACGTTCCTGGTTCATGGCGGTCTCCGGGTTGCAGGCGGTCAACAGAAGCAGAGCAAGGCACGGAATCATCTTGTGGCGCAATGTCGGCCTCCTTGGGGGTAGGGGTTGTGGAACTGGCGGCTCATGGCATGAGCTTCTGCACAGTGGTGGTGGTTGAGAACAACGCATTGCGCAGATCGGCGCGATAGCTGGAAGGATCTTCCTCGCCGCTCGCTCCGTATCCGGTGATCTCTTCGATTCGGGGGTAGTCGGCGCGTGGGTAGTGCCGCGTCACCCGGCTCCCCGCGTCCATGCGCTCCTTGTCGATGAACGTCAGGAATCGCGTATCCGCCTCGCCGGTCGTAGCGCGCAACATCGCACCGACTCCCGTCAGCGCCCAATGGCAGACACCACGCCCGTAGTAATCCTCGTCCTGCATGCGGTCGAGGTAGAACGTGCCGCGGTATTCGTTCTCGCCCACCTGGCGCAGTGCGATAGGTTCCTGACTGGTGATGCGGCCCGCAGTGCCCGTTGCAGGTACGATCCGCCCACATGCTGCATAGTTGCGTGCGTCGTACTGGGCAACGCCCTCGACCACCGCGAAGGGACCGGGGGCATCCTTCAGTGTCAGCACCAGCTCGTAGCCTTGCTGCGGTGATGGGTTGAGTTTGGCCAGGCCGCGCCCACCAGCGGCGACGTCGCGCTCGGCATCAGCATAGGGCGAGCATGCGGCCAGTGGGATAAGGGCGAGCAACGCCAGCAGCGGCTGCCTTTTCCTTTCAGGGAGCGCTACTCCCATGGCCTGATCCTGCATCGTGCGTCCATGTCCATATATCCTTCCTGGGTGACAGGTTTCTCGATTATGGAGCGTGTCAGGAACGCTGCGCCACCGCCGCGACGGCTTTTTGACGCGCCCGATGCGGTGTATTCCGGCGAATCGATTGCAGCACAGGGGATTCGGGCGTCGCGTTGGCCTTGCTGGCAGGGGCTGCTCGCGGTTGAATCTGCGACCTAAATCAATAATTCACGCATCCATCACATTATCAAAGGCGTTCTCTTGAACTGCATGATCCGCACCGAAACCACGGCCGACCACGCCGCCATCCATGCACTCACCGAGGCCGCCTTCCGCGAAGCCCCGCACAGCAGCCACACCGAGCAGTTCATCGTCGACGCCCTGCGCACCCGCGGGGAGTTGAGCATTTCGCTGGTCGCCGAAACTCAGGGCCAGGTGGTCGGTCACATTGCCCTGTCGCCGGTGACGGTCAGCGATGGCAGCACGGGCTGGTTTGGTCTGGGCCCGATCTCGGTAGTGCCCGCCTGGCAGGGGCAGGGCATCGGTGCGGCCCTGATGCGCGCCGCACTTGAAGCACTGCGTCAGCAGGGTGCGCATGGCTGTGTATTGCTGGGCGAGCCGGCCTATTACGGGCGCTTCGGCTTCCGTGCCGAGCCGGGTCTGGTGTTGCCGGGCGTGCCGGCGGAGTACTTCCAGGCGCTTTGCCTGCAGCCTCCGCTGGCTCAGGGCGAGGTGCAGTACTCACCGGCCTTCGAGGCGACAGCCTGAGCCACGGCGGGCGTGCGCCCGCTCAGGGCGCGCGCCAGACGGTCGGTTCGGGTTGCGGTTTCGGAATGCGGTAGCCGCCGATATGCTCGAGAAGTTCATTGGTACGACGCTGCTCGACCAGTACCTCACGCAGCAGGTTGCGCACGGCGAAGATGGCGAACGGCACCAGGATCCAGACCAGGCTGATGCCCAGCGCAAACAGGGTCAACAGGGCTTTTGCACCATCCATGTACGGCATTCCTTGATCGAAAGCAGCCACGCTAACACGCAGCTGCTGCCAACGGATGTCAGGCCTTATGCCGAAGGTGGATCAGCGGATACGGGCGCCCCTGCGAATCCAGCGGCGAACGACCGGTTTCGACAAAGCCCATGCGCAGGTAGAAGCCCACGGCCTGCGCGTTCTGTGCGTTGACGTCGGTGCTCAGCTGCGGGTGCAGGGCCAGTGCGTGCTGCAGCAGCTGCCGACCGATACCGGTGCCGCGCACGTCCGGATCGATGAACAGTGCTTCCATGTGGGTGCCGTCGATCAGCATGAAGCCCAGCGGCCGATCCTGTGCATCGACAGCAACGGTCATCGGCGCCTGCGGCAGGAAACCGGCGACTTCGGCATCGATCGCCAGGCGATCTTCAGTGCTGAGGAAGTCATGGGTGGCGTCGACGGCGCGGCGCCAGAGATCGACAAGGGCGGCGCCGTCGTCGGCGCGAGAGGGACGGAGGGTGGTCATGTGTTCACCAAGGTGCTTGACAGGAATACGCATTGTGAAGCTTTCCGGCCGTGCCTGCAGGTGCGGGTTCATCCGGCGTTGCGATGGCGGATGAAGGGACTGTAGGCAGTCGCTTCCGCGCGCAGCAACACGCCATCCTCGAAGTCCTCACTGTTGTTGAAGGGCACGGTCGGCCACTGCCGCCATCGCGACAGTCGCTCGCGGTAGGAAAGGGTGGCTGCAACCAATGCTTCGTCGTGGGCCTGAATGCGTTCCGCTGCAAGCCCTGAACGCACGCCGTGCACCATATGCGGCTCCATCACCTCGAAGCCGACGTAGCGCAGGCTGTACATCAACGGCCACAGCAACAGCCGGGTATCGCCTTCGCGGCCATCGACCACGCACGCCCGCGCCGAAGAGCCGGTGGTGACGCTCAGCAACGCACGCTTGCCCTGCATCACGCCGCGCTCGTGGCGTTGCCGGCTGTTGTACATCGGCCCGTAGACCAGCACGCGGTCCAGCCAGCCCTTGAGGATGGCCGGCGCCGCAAACCACCACAGTGGGAACTGCAGGATCACCAGGTCCGCGGCCTGCAGCAGCTGCAGGTGATGCCGCACATCGGCGGGCAACTGGTCGTGTTCGGCGCTGTAGCGTTGTTCGCGCTGGGCATCGAAGCGCTCGGGCTGCAGGCGCCGTGGATGGTGCCAGGCCGCTTCCAGCGGATCGAAGCTTTCTGCATACAGGTCGACCATGTCCACCTGCAGATGGTTGTGCCGCAGCTGCTCGGCCGCCTGCGTGGCCAGGTGGGCATTGAAGGAGCGGGGTTCGGGGTGGGCCAGCAGGATCAGGGCGCGCATGGGGCGAGGTGTTCGTGGAGTGTGCGACCATCCTCGCGATGCCGGCATGCCCCGGCAATTACGCACTTTGAGGTAACCATGGCCTTTCCCGGTGATGTCTATGCCGCCGACTGCTCGGCGCGCGATGCGCTGGCACTGATCTCCGGCAAGTGGGTGATGCTGCTGCTGCCGGCATTGGCCGAGGGCCCGCAACGCAATGGTGCGCTGCTGCGGAAGATCGAAGGCATCTCGCAGAAGGTGCTGACCCAGACCCTGCGGCAGCTGGAGCGCAACGGCCTGATCGAGCGCTGCGATCTGGGCGGCAAGCCACTGCACGTGGAGTACCGGTTGACCGAGGTTGCGCGCAGTCTGGTAGACACCCTGACCGCGTTGGACCGTTGGGCCGAGCACAATTTCCCGGCGCTGGACGCTGCCCGCGAGCGCTTCGACGCGCGCTAGCGGCGCCTGCACGGCTGCGGGCGTACAATGCGGCCCCGGCGGCCATCCTGGCCCTGCAGACACGCGAGAACCGCCATGACCGACGCCCTGGGTGTGCCGGTGCACGACACCGACGAACACTGGATGCGCCACGCGCTGGCGCTGGCCGAGCGCGCACAACGCGAGTTCGACGAGATCCCGGTGGGTGCAGTGCTGGTCGGTGCCGACGGCCAACTGCTGGGCGAGGGCTGGAACCTCAACATCGCCTCGCATGACCCCAGCGCACACGCCGAGATCGTGGCCATGCGGGCGGGCGGAGAGTTGCTGGCGAACCATCGCCTGCTCGGCAGCACGCTGTATGTGACCCTGGAGCCGTGTGCGATGTGCGCAATGGCGATCGTGCACGCGCGCGTTGCACGGTTGGTCTACGGTGCCAGCGACCCCAAGACCGGTGCCTGCGGCAGCGTGTTCGACCTCATTGGCGATGCCCGCCACAACCACCGGGTGGAGATCCACGGTGGGGTACTGGCCAAGGAAGCCAGCATGCGCCTGACCAACTACTTCCGCGCCAAGCGTGGCAAGCCGCCGCTGCTGCTGGAAGACCACGCCGGCGAGGGCTGAGGGGCGAACGGGTATGATGGGCGCCTCTTTCCATCACCGGTAGGCCGCGCGCCTGCCCAGCAACGAGGCGACACATGGCGGACAACGGCGCGGCCAACGAACGACTGATCTGGATCGACCTGGAAATGACCGGGTTGGATACCGACAACGATTCGATCATCGAGATCGCCACCGTAGTCACTGACGCCCAGCTCAACGTGCTGGCCGAAGGTCCGGAATTCGCCATCCACCATCCGCTGGAAACGCTGGAAGCGATGGATGAGTGGAACCGCAACCAGCACCGCCGTTCGGGCCTGTGGCAGCGTGTGGTGGACAGCACGGTGACCCTTGCCCAAGCTGAAGCGCAGACGGTGAATTTCCTGGCGCAGTGGATCCCGGCCGGCCTGTCGCCGATGTGCGGCAACTCCATCTGCCAGGACCGCCGCTTCCTGCACCGCCAGATGCCGCGCCTGGAGAAGTACTTCCACTACCGCAACCTGGACGTGTCCACGGTGAAGGAGCTGGCCAAGCGCTGGGCGCCGACCGTGGCCGCTGGCGTTGGCAAGAACAGCAACCACACCGCGCTGAGCGATGTGCATGACTCCATCGCCGAGCTGCGTCACTACCGCCAGTTCATGGGCGCGCTGTCGGGGCTGCCGGTTGCCTGAACAACGACGCCGGGCATGGCCCGGCGCTACCGGGTGACACGCAAACTGGTAGTGGCCGC